>Ga0224568_1000001_pt1 | contig 288809 bp, 242 predicted proteins | sample CLU5metagenome_FD_182727 | JGI IMG/M metagenome (GOLD analysis project Ga0224568, IMG submission 182727) | Spruce litter microbial communities from Bohemian Forest, Czech Republic - CLU5 | ecosystem: Environmental > Terrestrial > Plant litter > Unclassified | place: Czech Republic: South... | reverse complement strand
GGTTGGGGTTGGGGTTGGGGTTGGGGTTGGGGTTGGGGTTGGGGTTGGGGTTGGGGTTGGGGTTGGGGTTTGTATCTCCCACCCTTTCCAAAGTCGGGAAAGAGTGGGGCACCCACAGTTAGAGTGAGCGCGAAAATCAAAGCGTGGGCCACCCGCCTTGCCCGTGATCCGGCGGATCAAAGTCAGCCCTCGGGAACCAATAGCAGGTCATGACTGAATAAAGCTATTCCTTGGGAAGATCAATCATGATGACCTGCGAGTTTTCACGTAAGCGGTCGAAGACGATTTGTTTCCCGTCGCTGGTGACGTCGAAGGTTCGCATGGCGGCGCGGTTTTGCAGCCTGGTGAGAAGCCGCGAATTCATGGAGGCAAGATCGAGCAACCAGAAGTCCTGTGATACGAGCAGTCCCCCCATGTAGATCAGGCTCTTGCCATCCGGCGAGAAGCGCACGCGCTCGCCCAAGCGCCGCAAGATGATCTCGGGCAATTTGACGCTGGTTCCGTCCGGGCGTACGGCCAGAAGCGGAGAGAAGGTGCGCACATTCGTACCCGCATATACGATCAGGCTTCCCTCCGGCGACCAGACTGGATTGAGAGCCTGTCCGGCGACCAAGCGAACTGGCGACCCGGCCGCCAACGGAATCTTGAAGAGGCCGGGGCCGGTGGCGTCGCTCCCGCCGGTGACGATCCATCTGCCATCCGGCGACCAGCAACTGGTGCCCTGGACGTCGATTCCCTCCGCGATCGGCTGGAGTTCGGCTCCGTCTGAAGAGAGGACATGGAGCTGGCCTCTTCCGCTCCGCCGCAGCACAATAGCCACGCGACTTCCATCCGGCGAAACAGCTGGCGTTTCTCTTAGCGCACCATTGGCGCCTTTCCAGACCTCAGTCGCCTGTCCGTCCCGAAGACGCCACAGTCCGTCGCCGGTCCCCAGGGAAGATAAATAAAACAGCGAAGAGCCGTTAAAACGGGGCGCCAGCGCACGTTCGGTCGGCACTGGAAACGGTTTCACGTCGCCTTCTTCGGCGACGCGATCAAGAATCGGAACGCTCCAGAGTCCCGCGACGGGATTGCTGATCGTGGCCACCAGCTTCCGGCCGTCTGCGCTGGCTTGCACCGACGTATATTGCTCAAGACCGACGCTGGCGCGCCGCGATTCCTTCCGTTTCAGATCAAACGCCCACAGCCACGGTCCTGAACCGTCCGCATCCCGCGCCACATAGAACACAGTGCGGTCACCAACCGGTGTGGGATAAGCGACATCTGTATTGAGGTGCGTGAGGCGCTCTGGGTTTCCGCCGGCCGGGTCGATGCGCCATAAATCCATGTCCTTCGTCGCCGGTATGCCATGCGAGAAATAGATCCAACGGCCGTCAGGCGACCAGGCTGGATAGTGGTTGTGAATTCCCGGGCGTTCCACGAATATCTGCCGTGCATTGGCGCCAGCGCGGTCCGTCACGAACATGGGGTCGCCCTTGCCGAAGGTGTGATAGACAATCCGCTCGCCGTCCGGCGACCAAGCCAGATTGACGGTTTCTTCACCGAGGAAATTGCGCGGTGCACCACCTGTCAAGGGCATCAGCCGCGGTCGCATGCCGACATCACCACCGCCGAGCCAAATTTCCGAGCCGTCGCCGGAAAAACCGACGCTTCGTAAAGGTCCAGGTAAAGGTCCCGCCTTCCCCTGTGTCAGATTGATCAGACGTCCGGTACCCACCTGCGTGAGCCATACATCGAAGGGCCCGTCATGATCGGAGATAAAAGCCACGAACTTGCCGTCCGGCGAGATCGCCGCTTCTACGCTCTCATAGTCGGTCACACGCGTGAAATGCGCCTTTTCGAGCGGGTTGCCCGGAGCACCCGCCGGCCGAGCCATTTCCCAGACCGCAGTTCCCATCAGCAGTGCAGCGGCTATGGCCCACGCGAGCCGAGCTCGCCTTGATTTCGGCTGGAGCACACTCTTTGCGGTCGGTGTTCCGGACGGCGTCCCGCTCAGCGATCCAATAGCAAACGCCAGATCACTGGCCGACTGGAATCGTCGCGCAACATTCTTTTCCAGGCATCGCGCAAGAATCCATTGCAGTTCCAGCGGACCTTGCCAGCCCGTGTCGTTGAGCGCCTGCGGTTCTTCGCGCAGGATTGAGGTCATCGTCTCTGCGGATGTCTTGCATTTGAAAGCGCGCTTGCCGGTGAGCATCTCGTACAACACTGCACCAAAACTGAAAATGTCCGATCGCGGGCCGCACGGTTCTCCCCGCACCTGTTCCGGCGACATGTAGCCAACCGTACCAAGTACCGTACCCGGCGACGTCGCTTCACTGAATAGAGTCACTGTACATTCGCGGTTTTCTTCCGGCCTAACCAGCTTCGCCAGCCCGAAATCCAGCACTTTAATCCGTCCGTCACGGGTGACGAACACGTTCTCTGGTTTCAGATCACGGTGCACGATTCCTTTCTCGTGCGCGGCAGCGAGTCCCTCCGCGAAGCCGAGAGCGTATTCGATGGCGCGGCGCACTGGCAGTGGCCCTGACGCAAGCTTGTCCCGCAGCGTTTGTCCTTCAAGAAATTCGCTGACCAGAAATGGCGCACCGTCGTGCGCACCAATGTCATGGATTTCCAGGATGTTCGGATGGTTCAGCGCTGCAATCGAGCGCGCTTCCTGTTCGAAACGCCGCAGTCGGTCGGCATCATGAGCCAGCGCTTCTGGCAGCACTTTGATCGCGACATCACGCCCGAGCCGCGTGTCGCGTGCGCGATACACCACACCCATACCGCCCGCCCCGATCGGCGATACGATCTCGTACGGCCCGAGTTTAGTCCCCGAGGTAAGCGCCATCGATGCGCGCAATTATAGCCCGTATGCATGGCGGAGGATTCATAGTTATTCCGTGGACGATTAGTCGGCAAACCTTCTTTTAGGGGATACTTTCCGCTTTCCTGTGATACAGGAGTTTCCTGGATCGATTCACACCAGCCGGCTTATCAGTAGTGATCTCCAACACGCCTTCGGGGCTGGGTGTTGGTTGGCGACAATTGCTACTCACTCATTGACCATGGGTCGGTCGTGCCCCATATGTGTAAACGCCTGATTGCTTCAGCCATACGCTAAACTGGCGCTGTCAGTATTCCGGTACGAAGAGGAGTTATACGTGGAAATAGGTCAGCACATTACTTTGATCTTGTGCCTAGGGATGGGCTTGGCGTCGTCGGGGCTCACTGTGGCGCAGTCCTCCCCAGGTTCGGGAGCAGAAATAAGTCGTGCGGAAAGTGCGGTGCCGGGACTGCATGACTTCGATTTTTTATTCGGGCGCTGGCAAGTCCATCATCGAAAGCTGAAGCATCGCCTCGTCAACAGTCACGAGTGGATCGAATTCGAAGGGACATTATTCTGCCAGCCACTGATGGGTGGTTACGCTAATGTCGACGACACCGTGTTCGAAGTTCCGAGCGGCACTTACCGCGGCGTAGCTACCCGATCGTTCGACGCCAAGACGGGGCAGTGGTCGATCTGGTGGATGGACGGCAGGACGCCACTTGCTCCGATGGATCCGCCGGTGAGAGGCAGCTTCCACAATGGCGTAGGAACGTTCTATGCGAACGACGATACCGAAGGCGGGAAACCAGTCCGCACACGGCTCCTATGGTCCGAGATCACACCCACCTCAGGTCACTGGGAGCAGGCAGAATCAACCGACGGTGGCAAAACGTGGGAAACGGATTGGATCATGGACCTCAAACGACTGCAATAGTTGGGTGAGTGGATATTTAGCTCGGGGACAGACGGAACTTCACCCTTCATCGGGCGAGAAACCGGGGCGCACTCCACCCGTCTCTCCCCACATTTCCCGTCACGAGTGGAGCAGGCGCGCGAAACTCATTGCGAACTCAGAGTAATTAAACCATTTATCTTCAATCGTTTGGGAACATTTAGCCAGAGCTTACAAAATAGTATTGACGTACAATGCATCGTACGATATATTGTAAAACATGAATAGACAAAAACATTTCCAAGACTTTTCAACATCAACACGTTTCGATTGCGGCTTCGGCCGGGAGCACGGTCACGAACGCGATCGAGAACACAGCCGAGAACACGCCCGAGGACACGGACACCATCACGGGCGCCGCGGATTCCGTCGTGGAGGCCCTGGATTTATGGGCGACTTCGCCGGCGGCGATTTTCCCGGCGGCCGCAAGCTCGACGCGACCGACATTCAACTGGTGATACTGGCGCTGCTTGCCGAACAACCAGCGCACGGATACGAACTGATCAAGACGGTGGAAGAACGTTCGGGCGGATTCTATACGCCCAGCCCGGGAGTGATTTATCCCGCACTGACTTACCTGCATGAGATCGGTCACAGCAGCGTGGAGCAGCAGGGTACGCGAAAGCTCTATAGCATAACGCCCGAGGGCAAGGCCCATCTGGAAGCAAACCGCGCGAACGCCGAAGCGATTCTCGACGCTCTGGCGCGAATTGGCGGACGAATGGAGCAGGTGCGCGAAGCATTTGCCGGCGTGGGCGATTCAGACGGAGGCGCTTCCGATGAAGTGCATCGCGCGCGCCACGCTCTGAAGCACGCGCTGCGCCGCAAACACGGGTGCGATCCCGAGGAAGCGAAGCGCATTGCCAAGATTCTTGACCGGGCCGCCGCGGAAATATTGGGAAGGTAGCGACGGCCGCAGGCGCACATCAAACTTGAAAGGACAGACCAACAGAAAAGAACGATTCATGCCAAATACTTTGCTAAATGAAACATTCAAGAGCGTAATTCAGGATGAACGGGTCCGCGCGGTTATCCAGCGACTGGAGGCAGAACGTAATGGTGCGCGGGCAGGTGGTCCGAACGATGGCGGCCAAAGTCGAGATCCGTATGACTATGCGGAACGGGGGTTCTCGATTCGTCCCGAGCAAGGCGACCTGATCTATTTTTTGTGCCGAGCAATGCGCGCGACACGCGTCGTCGAGTTCGCGACATCGGTCGGAATGTCGACCCTTTACTTCGCGGCGGCTATGCGCGACAACGGCGGCGGCTGCGTGATCGGTTCGGAACTCGTCCCGGCAAAAATCGCGACGGCGAAGCGCAATCTCAGCGAGGCTGGTCTCGCCGCCTATGCGGAAATTCGCGAGGGCGATGCGCGGCAGACGCTACGCGATTTGGGCGGTTCGGTGGATTTCGCCTTGATCGACGGCTGGCCGCGCGATGAAAAGCCTTCACTGGCGCGCGAGGTGATTGGGATCGTCGCTCCACAACTTCGCGTTGGCGGATATGTGATGAATGACAATGCGGAGCCGGATTTTCTGGAGTTTATTCGCGATCCGGGCAATGGGTTTATTTCGGTGACGCTGCCGCTCAAGAGTGGAACAGAGCTTTCGGTCAAGGTGGCGTGATTCGGAGAAGCGCGCCTGGCGCGGCCATTAGACATCGGCAACCAAGAAAGTGGGTGCCACCGTTAAACGGTTTTGCGTGCACCATTCCGCTGAGGGTGCCCCATCCTTGCGTTCTTGGCAAGGGTGGGCAGCGATGCTGCGTGTGCCATTTATTTTGTATGGACACAAGATCAAACCCACTTGGCGCTGGCATTTCAGGCTCCCGCCCCTTCGTACAGTGCGCGAAGGACAGGGCACCCACCCTATATTTTGTGCCAACGATTTAAAAGCTGGGCCACCCGTCCAGGAAGAGGCGTTCCGAATGTTCACGATTGTCGGTGTGGTGTTTATTGATTGTGGTGCAACGCGAGCCGACTGCCGAGTAGCCGGCGAACTTTCTTTGGGGAATTACTTCCCTGCCCTTACTCGTCCCTTCGGTTCGATAAACGGGCTGAGTGTTTGGGGTCGGTGAATTCGAGCAGTTCGATGGGCGCGCCATTTTCGACGATGAATGCGACGCGGACACCGTCGGATGGGCTATTCGGAGGAATCAGGATTTCTCGGCCAGCAAGCTCGGAGGAGAGGTCGGTCACTTCAAACGCGACGTGCGGCACTCGCCGGACAAGATCGGGAACCGCTGCATCCGCTTCGAAACGCATCCATTCCACGCCGAATTCGCTTTTCTGGTGGCTGACGACAAAAACTTTCAGATCTTTCAGGTGGGTCTCCCCAGGCTTCGATTCGTTCGTGGGAATCCCGATGTGGTGATACCGGCGCATTGTTTTCTCTCCCGGAGAACTGGCGGGAAATTCTATTCTATTCGTCGCCGCGCTTGAAGGTGCGGCATTGGCACGCAAGAGATCAGAAGCAAATCCTGTGTGACATTTCTGCCTCTGCGGCGAATCATGTACCAGACAGGCCACATCAACGAGCTTGCACAGGAAGTGGGAGGAGGAAGAAAGAATTGACGGACAAGACTCTGAGAGAGTTCGAAACCCTCCTTGATGAGCATCGAGCCATTGTCTTCAAGACGGTGAACACCTATTGCTGGAGGGTGGAAGATCGGGAGGACCAGAAGAACGAGTGCGAGCCGATGTTTCTGAGCTTCTTTATTCTGGTCGGGGTCTTTCTACTCTTAGCCGCGAGGAGACCATCTGAGTATCGCTCGGTGATTGCTCTGGCAGCTTGGTGGAGCATCTCCCACGGTACGGTGATGGCGATTCAAACCGTGGAAGCTTGGAATCACGGCGTCCACAGAAACTTTACTGATGTGTTCTTATTCCTTGTGATCGGGATCGTCCTGTTGGCGCTGCCGGCAAAACGATTTGCCTGATTTCGATAGCTATACTACTCCACCGATGACAAAGCAAATCAAGGAGTTCAAATGCAATCTGAAATTAAAATAGGACAACGTTTCAAGTTCACAATATTGTCCGAGAACCCTTCGCAAGAGCGGCAGGCAGTAGTCACTCGCGTACTTTCTGATACCGAGGAAGGCCTCGGTCCGGAAGTGGGCTTCTATCTTGCATATTGGGTGGAGGCTCGCGAACTTCCAGAAACGGAGACTCCGGCAGTGTTGGTGTTCGAACGTGGAACGGACTTTAACGTTTACCTCGACGGACGCCCGGTTAGCATTACCTTGCTGTAGTGATCTTCCGGTTAGCAGCTAGAGTGGGGCGGGTGGCCCGGCCTTCAAACTGCCTAAGCCACCACAGTTTGGCGGGTGCCGCGTTCTTTGCGTACTTTGCGAAGAGCCTGCCCTGAGCCTGCCGAAGGGGCGGGTACGACAACGGCAGACACAACGGGTGGTACAGAACGGACAAAAGTTGCGCCGGCAGCATCGCCGCCCACCCTTACAAAAAACGCAAGGATGGGGCACCCTCCGTGGGAATGATGCAATGCAAAGATGGGCCACCCGCCCGGTTCGATGTCATTTCGCGCTGTTATAGTCTTTGTCGGTAACAGGCTCCAGCCAAATTGTTTTGCCCTTTTGCGTCGGTGTTACTGCGATATAGGCGAAGCTGCTTCCGGGGGATGCACCGTGCCAATGCTCGGCGCCGGGGGCGCACTTTATGACATCCCCCTTGTGGACGATTTGAAGAGGCTTTCCTCTTTCCTGATAATAGCCGGTTCCTTCCGTGATCAGTAGAACCTGGCCGCCGGGATGACTATGCCAATCGAGCTTTGCGCCGGGAGCATACGTTGCGACCGCGATACTCGAATCGAACGTGCTATCGCCGATATTCAGCTCGTTCAGCCAAATACTTCCCGTGTGATTCTTAGTTGTAGAAAGCTCGCCTTTCGGGAAAATCGCATCTCCCGTTTGTGACTGACAGTAGGAAACGGCGATCACCGCGACCGCGATAATCTGTAATGTCCTCCATAACCAATTCATTCTCATCGTCATTTTTTGCGCCTCTCAGGCAATAGCCGCGTATCGCATTGTAACTCCGTGAAACGAAGTTCCGAAGGGACAGGAATGTGAGGACACAGGAATGTGGGCGACAGACAGGACTGACCCCAACTTCTCGGCAACGAAATCAGCGAACGTTACCCGACCTATTTCCTTTAGGTTAGCTGTCATGACGATATCGTCCGCCCCATTCCGTCATGACGGTGTGTTCCTGCAGGAACATTGGGTCCCACTGAATTCGCGCTGGTAGGATTACTAGATGCGCAAAGGCTTCACCAGAAAACCAAAACCGGACGAGCCCGGGCCGCTGGTCAAAAACTACATCACGCCGAGCGGGCTCGAGCGCCTGAAAGATGAGCACCGGTTTCTGCTCACCAGAGAACGCCCGGCTGTGACGGAGGTCGTGGCGTGGGCTGCCAGCAACGGCGATCGCAGCGAGAACGCCGACTATCAGTACGGCAAGCGGCGGCTGCGGCAGATCGATGGGCGGATTCGCTTTCTCACCAAGCGAATCGAAGCCGCGGAAGTGGTCGACCCGGAAGCTCGGAGAACGGGCGCGGCGGCGACGAGGGCGTTCTTCGGAGCGACCGTGCGCTATGCCAACGCCGCGGGAGCCGAGCGTGTGGTGAGCATCGTGGGCACCGACGAGATCGATCTCGACCGCAACCACATCAGTTGGGTGTCACCTCTGGCGCGCGCGTTGATGAAGTCGGAAGCGGGGGACAGCGTAGTCCTTCAATTGCCAGACGGTACAGAGCACCTGACCGTGCTGGAAGTGGGTTACGAGCGCATTGCTGTGGAACCGTTCCGTGAACCGGCTGGATCCGAGGCCTCGGCAAAGAGACTCCCTCGCCGACGCTAAATCCCCTGACGATGAAGAGACGAGACGGCGCGGTGAAAAAGCGAACGACCGTAATCGCGCGCTATTGCGGCAGCTTCGCGTACTCGGCTTTGGCTTGCTGCAGTATGGGGATGTCGGGGTCGGCGTCTTTCCAGTGTGCGAAAAGGGTCTCATAGGCAGCGCGGCTCTTGGCAACGTCTGGCTGCAACGCATAAGCACGGGCCAACCCCAACTGCGACGCTACAAGGATCGGGCTCAACGGGGATACTCCGCGACGTGCCAGAATTGCGCTGAATTCCCCGGCGGCATCTTCGGGGCGCCGGAGGTGAAGATATGCCAGCGCGCGAATGTAGTTTGGAAGGAACTCGGCCACTGCGCCGAACTCGAAAGGCTTTACCCGATCAAGGGTGCGCAAGGCGGCGTCAGCCTGTCCAAGACTTAACTGGGAAGCGGCTAGTGTGAGCGGCGTATCCAACTCGTTCAGAAACGTGTCCGCCGGATACTCCCGCAGCAAGTCATAGATGATCTTCTGAGCTTCGCGTGCCTGGCCGTTCAGGATCATGACTCTGGCTGCGTTTTGTTTGATACCCTTTGTATTGGATAACTGCAGCGCCTGGCTGAGGGTTTTCCCCGCGCCGGACCCTTGAGCGTACAGAGCTTCGCTGCGTGCGAGACCGAGGAGCATGTCAGCCGCGGCCTCCGACATGCCAGAACCGACGGCTACGTTCACACCATGTCCGGTTCGTTGGCGGGCGCTCTCCAGCCGGCCATCGTGGAAGTCGATCGATGCCAGGAAAGCGATTTCAGCGGGCTCATCAGAGTTATGCTCCATCCAATTCCGCTCTCTTTCTAATGTCGCTTGATCGGACCGGCACATTGCAACCTCGTAAAGCTCCCGGTGGTCATGGAAACCTAGCACTTGATTGGCAGGCAAGCGCCGGAGGAGCGCGTCCGCCTCGTCATAGCGGCCTTGTGTGAGCAGCAGGATCGTCAGGTTACCGATCGCATGTGGCAAACTGGGAAAAAGGTCTGTGTTCTTATGAAACTCGACGGCCGCCTTTTCGCTCATGCCAAGGTCCGAATAAACTATCGCTAACTGATTGTGGGGTGCAAAATCGTTCGGCCGCAGTCTTTCCCAGGTTTGCAAGGCCTCAACGGCTCGGTAGAGTTCCCCGGTCACTTCCCTGTAGTAACGCGCTTCAATGCCCGCCTTGTCGTTCTCGGGAAGCTTTTCGCGTAAGTCGAACGCGTGCTTGAGATCCTCGACGGCCCGATTTGTCTCGTGCAGGTTGCTATCTGCCAGCGACAGTTCATCCCAGGCATCCACAAAACCGGGATCAAGTTGGGTAGCACGGCGGAACATGGCGGCGCTCTGCTTGAGGTTGGTTTCGTAGAGCTTCACGCCCATCAGGAAGGCCTGATAGGCTGGCAAGGAGCCGGTAGGCAAAGGCGCCGGCGTGTTGCCGGGAGCGTTCGCGAACTTGCCCGAGAGCTGGAGGCGGATGTTGGCAGCCAGCTGACTGGCCGCCCGCATCACGTCGTCTTCGTTGCTGGCCTCGCCGTGCTGTTGGGCCACAACGCGGCCGGAGCTGCATTCCCGCACCGATAGATCGAGGACATAACTTGTACCCTGCGGCTTGATTTCTCCATCCGTGAAGAAACTTCCTTTATTGCGTTCGCACAGCTGCCGGGCGAGTTCCGGAGTGAATCGTTCGTCCGGATTCTTGCCTGTGCGCTGCAACAAGTGCGCCACGTCATCGACGTCGGGATCCACAACTCCAACCGCCGGGGAGCGATCCAATTCGCTGCCCACGATCTCGAGCAGCACATCGTCGAAGACGGGGTCCCCGGTGGAGTTGGTAAACTCCGCGACGTACAGCGGCGCGCGGCCATTGGCGGGCGGAGTTGAGGGGGAACGGTATTTGTAAATTCTGACTCCGACTGCGGCCAAGACTACAAGTGCAGCCGCAACGATCATCCCGTTGCGGACGTTTATACGAGTATGCAGTGTTGTCCTGGTCCCGCTCGGGTTCTGCGCTGTTATGCTTTCCATCCCCGAATCGCGCTTCACGCGCTGCAGATCAGCACACATGTCGGCGGCGTGCTGATAGCGCAGATTGCAGTCCTTTTCCAGCGCCTTGAGGATCGTTGCCTCCAGAGCCGGCGGCATCTGTAGGTTGAGCTGCGAGGGTGGAACCGGTTGCTCGTGCAGAATGGCGCCGCATGTCTCTCCGGCGCTCATCCCATCGAAGGGCTGCCTGCCGGTTGCCATTTCATATAGCACTACGCCGTAAGAAAACAAATCGCTTCGGGCATCGAGGTCCTTCGCCCGCACCTGCTCGGGCGACATGTATGACACCGTGCCAACTAATGCCCCTTCGCTCGTCAGTTGTGAAGGGTCAGAGTCGAGCGAAACGGTGAGTGAATTGTTGCTCGACGAGGCTGGCTTCGCCAGCATCTTGGCTAATCCGAAGTCGAGAATCTTGGCATGACCCGGCTGAGTAACGAAGATGTTTGCCGGCTTGATATCGCGGTGAAGAATTCCGGCCGCGTGAGCGGCGTTGAGCCCATCGGCGATTTCGATGGCCAGCGGAAGCAAATCCTCCATGTCGAGAGGGCGTCCGCCAATGCGGTGCTTCAGGGTTGCGCCCTGCAAAAACTCCATGGCGATGAATTGAAGGCCGTCGTGATGACCGATTTCGTAGATGGTGCAGATGTTGGGGTGGTTGAGCGCGGATGCGGCACGGGCCTCCCGGCGGAAACGGTCCAGGGCCTGCGGGTTCTGGGCAACGCTGTCAGGAAGAAATTTCAGCGCGACGAAGCGGCCCAGATCAAGGTCTTCCGCTTTATAGACCACACCCATCCCACCGCCGCCCAGCTTCTCGACGACGCGATAGTGCGAAATGGTCTTGCCAATCATGATGAACTAATCGTGGGCTGAAATCTTAGGGCCGGACCACGGGCAAGTCAATGAAGGCGTGGAAGTTGGTAGTGTCCTAATAACAGTGCTAGGACACTACCTGGAAGTTAGCTGACCTGCGGACCGCCAACAGTACGCCCTTGCGATCACAGAACGAGCCAGTTGGAGGATGGTCGGCAATCCGAAAGTAATCCGCGAACAGGCGGAAATCGCCCCCATGGTTTCCGCTCATGCCATGCCGGCAACGGGGGCGATTTCACGTTTACAGCGCTTTCTGAAGCGACTTGGATGGAAATCAACCTCTAATCCATGTCACTCCGGGATAGGGCGGGCCACAATTAGAGATGGGGATCTGAGCGGCATGGGTGGTAGAATTTCGTGCGGATGCTTTCTGGTGACTTGGCAATGGACTTAGCCCGCGGATCGGATGGGAGTCATAAACAGGTCTTGAAATCAATCACTTCCTCAAAGAGCCGGGATGGCGGAACTGGCAGACGCAGCGGACTCAAAATCCGCCGACCTTCGGGTCTTGGGGGTTCGACTCCCCCTCCCGGCACCAACAAGAATCCTACAAAATAAACGGCTAGCAAGCGCTAGCTCACTGCATGAGACGCACTCCACCTCAGACGCAGCGGACCTAATACCCTCAACCGTCAGAAAGGTTTCCTTGGCTCGGGCAGCACCTGCCGCTCGTCGCCGTCCTCATCTTCTGGTTCCTGTTTCGGGTGGTCGATGAAGCCCTGAGCATTGACGGGCAGGGAGAGTTCCGAGCTATCGCAGTGGAAATCGTCCTTGGTCATCCCCAGTTTTTTCATTATGGCAGGCAGCACCTGATGAACCATCCTCATGCCTTGCAACAGTTCGTTCATGTAGATGTCGGGGTGAATCTGCAAGGAGCGATACCCCATTCCCGCGCACTCAGCCTCACTGCCCAGTTCTCCCGCAGATTGCGACACCAAATCCATCACCTCGACGGGGAGCGGAACCTGAGACTCGTAAGCCATTTTTTTCAGCTTGGTGAGCCACCGCACGTAATCTTTCGTGATCTTCCGCTGGAACAATTCAAACTGCTCTTTCGTGACTAAGCCATTGGCGTCCTCGAAATCAAGTTTGGACGCCGCCAAGGAGAGCAAATTGCCATCGATCTCTTCGAGTTCCCAATGGCTTGACCCAATGGCGTCCAACCCACCCTCGCTGTGCTCGTTGTAAATCAAGGGGTGAAGGTTCGCAGTAAAAAATGCGGACACATCCGTGTACGATTTGTAGATCGAATCAATCAGGTGTGCGTGTGGGTTGCTAGAGATCAGAGTCCAGAAAGCATCGGAGTCTGATTCCTCGTCACCGACCTCTTCCGGACTGTCAGAACGCCACCACGCAAGGAACTGATAGTCGATCTCCTCCAGTTCGGCGGGAAAGGTTTGAGGCCACGCAATGCCCATGTGTTTCAGAGTTCGAAAGGTCTGCCAGTGCAACTCGAAGAAATCCTCAGTAAGAAGCGCAGCATCCTCAAACCCCATTTCGTCCGTGGCGCTGGAGTTGGCGTGCTCCGCTAGAAACGTCATCAGCTTTCCCCATTTGTCCGCCGCCTCGACCGAGCCTGTTGCGAGTACAAAGGCGACGTCTGTGTGCATATCTATCCCGATGAGCTTGCGAAGCTTGGTTTGTTTCTCGTGAGACATGCTCTCGCCTTGCTTCCACTTCGTGATTTGCGTCTCGGAAACGTGAAGGCGTTTTGCCAGCCTCTTTTGCTCGCACTCCAACGTCTTCAGCGCGAGTGCCACCAGAGCCCCGTTTTCCCTGTTGTCATTTTTTTTCAATGCGACTTCCATTTCTTGTTCGGTCACCCCAGCCATCCCTCGAAAGCATATTTAGTATTACAGTAGGCTACTTTACTAAAGTCATGCACTGCTTGTCAATGGAATTAACTAAAACGGACAACACTGCACTAAAGTGTAAAGTCGGACGCTTTTGGAGCTGATCGAGGACTAGGCTTTCAGGTCGCCATTTTCGCAATCTGAGTGGCCAATCTGCACGTACCACCCCAGTACTTTCATCAACGCGGCGAGAGGGATCTGCTCCCGCTCGGGTGAGATTGGGAATTGGTTAGAATGCACGCGGGAGGGAAAAGGCGGTATTTTGCCCCGCTCGGAGCCATTAGATAAAAAACGCTCGAAAAGAGTGCGTCTTTGGCAAGGCACTTGTTGCGCCTGCCCGGCGGAAAACCTTCAAAATCGGCACATTGGCTTATACACTTTCACGTCTTGTACAATGTAAACTACTCACAATCATAGTCATACGGTGATACGCAGCGGACTCGGAGTTGTAGAGCGGATGCTTTCAGTCAAGTCCTGCTGCGTATTGCAAACTGCGCTCGCCGTTTCCAAGAAGATCGTGCGTTCTAGCTGTGATTCGTCGACGTTGGCGAACGCAGAATCTTCTGGAAACGCATGTTTCTGTCCTCCCCCAACCCTATGTCGCTGCAAGATGCGCCTCAGTAGATGAGCTTCAGCGAAAACTGAACTTGCCGCGAGGTTCCCGCGGTCTTGCTGATCATGCCAAACCCCGTGCCCTCGATGATGTTCGCGGGCAGCCCCATGTTGACGATGTTGAACAGGTTAAATAACTCTGCGCGGAATTGCAGGTCGGCTCGCTCCAGGCCGCTTTCCCGGTGGCCAATCGGAGTCGTCTTGATGAGCGCAAAATCGAAATCGTAATATGCAGGGCCGCGAAATGTATTACGGCCGAGCGTTCCAAAACGCCCGGAGTTTGGCCCAGTCCCGCCCGCGATCCCGATGGGAATGGAGAAGAAGCTTGCGTTGTTCGCGCCTCGCCCAAAATAATCGTCGCGCGGCCGCGTTGAACTGCCGGCGCTCGAGAGGTCGGGTATTCCGATCTGGTCCGGCCGGTCCGCGCCAATCGTTCCCGCGCCCGTCTGCTGGATCCCCGAATAAACCGTAAACGGCGAACCACTCGTAATCGTTGAGATGCTCAGAAACTCCCAGCCCTTCGTCAACAACTGGGTTCGATCCGACTGAAGTCCCAAATGCTCGAAATGCAAATCCTGCGCCGCGCTCAACGTGAACGCCTGCGTCACGTCAAAGCTCGACGGCCCTCTTTCCGCTTGCGTATCGAACGGGTCCTGCGGACTAAACAGCGTCACGGCGCCGGTGGATCCTGTTCCTCCGAGGATGCCGCTGACATCATCCAGCGATTTGCCCCAGGTGTAGCCGGCTTGCAATGACGGGCCGCCGTGCCCAACATTTCCCGACAATGAGGTTTGCAAGGCGTGGTACGACGAGTGCGATGTGTCTGTCAGCACAGACTCGAATCCGAAACCTCCCGTCACGGCTCCGCCACCGTCGAAGTTTGTAAACCGCGCAAATTCCGAGTCCGCTCCGGGATACGCGTTTGGATAGGACATTCTGGGAAGTCGAAACGCCGATGTTCCAACATACCCAACATCCGCCGTGAGGCCGCCGAAAGCCCGTTCCAGTCCCAGTGTCCAAGTTTGCAGGTAGCCATTACCGAAGCTCCGGTCGATCCCGGCGAGACTTAGCAGCGAGAGCTGATGACTCGGCGACAGCGCCGCCAAATCCTGCTGGTATCGATTTACGTCCATCACCGTGTTCGCCGGCACTTTTTTGGGATCTCCGCTGGCCAACACGTTCACGCCGGCGGTGTTATAAACCTGCGGCAATTCGTTCGGCGTGATTTGGAATCCGTAGGAAATCTCCCCGTTTTGCGCCGCATTGACACGTGGATAAACAACGTAGGGCGTTGACCCCGTCAGAAGATTGTCCTGCCAGATATTTGGCGGAATCACTGTAATCGCCCCGCCCATGTGCACATGCACGGCATGCGGCGCATTCCAGTCCACCTGCAACCGCGGCCCCCAACCGTTCCAATCGGTTTGATAAGTAGGCTGCGGATTGATCAAATATTCCTGCCCAACGCCCGCGGGTGGGAACGAATTCAGAAAACTCGACGTCCGGTGCGCCCGCTCCGAAATCGGCGTGTAGAGCTCATATCGCAGCCCATATTCGAGCGTCCATTGCGGGTTGATTTTCCATGCGTCTTCGATGTAGGCGTTCACGTCATTCCGGTTGACCGCCGCTGGCCCAATATGCGCGCCATTCGATGCGGAGGGCGGCGCCACCGCGATCGTGTACCCGTACGGATAGCCCAACAGCAAGCTGCTCAGCGTATCTGGTAGGGGCTGGCCAGCCTGCACATCATGCTGTCCGCTCGCAGAAGGAATGAAAACGGGCGAATAAACTGTTCCACCACCAAAATCGTACTCGCCATTGGGACTTATACCGAAGTATGTCGTGTCTCGATTGAGGCGCGCCTCGGCACCCCATTTCACTGCGTGGCGCGCAGTCGTCCAGGAAAAATTCAATTGCCCCTGGAACAAATTCTCGAATGCAGATATGACCGATCCCGCCGTGCCGTTGTAGGCCTCGTAAAGGCCGTCGTTGAACTTGAGGGCCGGATCGGTGTGGTTCGGTGTTACAAACGACGGGGTCGTCCGCGTGAAACTCAGCGATGACGACCAGAGAAACCGCGGCGACACAGCGCGCGTGTAGGTGACCACTCCGTTTCGCTGGCGATCCACATACGTTACACCAAAGCTCGGGTCAAGCAGTGTTTGATCTGGATTGGTTGTCGGTCCCGTTAGATTGTCGTAATTGAATCGGCCAAACAACTGTCCTTTTGTGCCAAGTTTTTGATCGATGCGGACGGAAAACTGATCTGCATTCGTGACCACGTTCGACGGCGCCGCATAGGTGCGCACTCCGTAGGCGCCGGTTGGGTTGTTGGGGAGTGGATAACGGGTCAGCACTGTCTCGATTGCCGGATTCACCGGTACCTGCAGCGTGTCCGTGCTGCCGTCCGGGTACGTAACCACGTCCTGGCCAGCCCGCTCGGCTTCTGTTGGAACGGCCAGAACCTGCGTTGTTCCGAGGACCTGTCTGAACCCTTGATACTGAACGAAATAGAATGTCCGATCTCGCCCGTCATAGATGTTCGGCAACACGACCGGCCCGCCGTTCGTAAATCCGAACTCGTTTCGCCGGAACGGAGGGATACGGCCCGGGTCCGCAATCGATGGATGATCGAAATAGTTGCGCGCATCGAGAGCAGAATTTCTCAAGAACTCAAAAAATGATCCGTGAAATCCACTCTTGCCAGATCGTGTCACGATGTTGGTGAAACCCGCGGCACCGCGACCGATGTCCGCCGGCATCCAGCCGGAACTGGACTGCAACTCCTGAATCGCATCTACGTTGAAATTGGTGAATGTGCTTCCGCCCATCTCTGGATCACTGACATCGGCACCGTCCATCGCGAACACGGCTTCGACACCGCGTTGTCCGTTGATGGCAAACTGCTGGGTGAAATTTGTCTGCCCGTTCACGTCCGTCATCGTGCCAGCTGCCAACAACAGAAGCGTGCTGAAGTCACGTCCGTTCAACGGTAATTCGTTTACCTTTTGGCTGGAGAGTTTTTCTCCGCTCGCTCCGGCAATTCCAGTTGGACCTTCTGCTGCATTGGTTTGCTGAGTCGCAACTGACAGAGTGTTTTGATCGGATACCGTCAGCATAACCCTGGCACCCGGAATGCTGGCTGCTATTGGTGCGGTCGGAGGCAAACCCGGCAGTTCCACGGTGACCGTATGCGGCCCTTCTGCAACGGCCTCAATCGCGAATTTTCCGTCGGTTGCTGTGACCGCCGTTTGCTGTTTCTCCTGCGTCGTGAAGACGGTAACTTTCGCACCGGCTACCGTTTGCCCGGCGGCCGTGCGCACAACCCCGGTCCACGTTGTCGCTGAGGGTGCACTCTGTTGGGCGCTGAGCGAGACTGTCACCATCATTCCCAACGCCAAAACCGTTTCTGCGAAGCAGACGACTTTATGAAGGGACCGAGCAACTCTAGTTCCTTGCCGGTTGGTGGATTCAAGCATGAAAATTCCTTAGCTAAAAAAGTCGAATGCTTATCTGTGCCGTGAAGTCTTCAACGAACCGAGAGACTCGCGGTAAGGGGTGTGTTGTCCGAGGATGCCCCGACGAGGACCTCATAGTTGCCGAGTGCGAGGTTCCAACGGTTGGACGCTTCGTCAAAAGTCTGCAAGACTCGCGGATCGATTGCCACCGTAACCGTCTGTGATTCACCGGGCGCAAGCGCGACTCGCTTCCATCCCACCAGCCGTTTGAAGGATTCGTCTGCGCCTTTCGGAAGGCGTGCGTACACTTCCGCGATTTCAGTCCCTGCCCGCGTACCGGTGTTCTTTACGGTGAAGCGCGCAGTCTTCGCGTCTGAGTCGATTCTGAGATCGGAATATGCGTAGGTCGTGTAGGACAAGCCGAAGCCGAACGCGAATAATGATTGTTTATGCTGCGTTTCATACCATTTGTAACCAACTTCGGGACCTTCATCGTAGCGAACTGCATAACTCATGTCTTGATCCCGCGCTGGCGATGGAATGACGGGATGCGGCAGATCTCTCTCGCTTTTCGGGAAAGTGATGGCCAGCTTGCCGGTTGGATTAACGTCCCCAACGAGAATATTCGCCAAGGCCTTGTGTCCGGCACTGCCTGCGTACCATGCCTCGACTACGGCTGCAACTTTGTCGAGCCATGGCATGGTGACGGCCGTACCGGTTTCGAGGACAACGATCGTGCGCGGATTTGCAGTTGCGACTTGCTCGATCAGAGCATCCTGCTGGTCAGGAAGAGAGAGGCTCGGCAGGTCCATGCCTTCAGATATCCACTGATAGGCAAAGACGATTACCAGATCTGAACTCCTGGCGAGATTTGCCGCGGAATTCAAGTCAGCTCCGGAATTGAATTCGATTTTCGTATTCGGCAGTTTCGCTCGCAGAGCTTTTAGTGGAGAGGTCGGAAACCAGATGTGATCCTGCCAGTGGGTTTCACCTTTGCCCGGAGGCATGATCGCGTTGCCGCTGGGCGGATCCACTTGCGCTGAACCGCCGCCGGAAAGCATGCCGACATCAGCGTGGCCTCCGATGATCGCAATGCTGCGAACCTTTGACGGATCGATTGGGAGTATCGCTTGACTGTTTTTCAGGAGAACAATACTTTTCTCTTCTACTCGTTGCGTAACTTCCAATCCATGCTCGGCGGCGACGACGCTTTTGTGGGGGGGGTCATCCACGACTCCCGATAGAAACTCCGCATAGAGTACTCGCCTCGCATGATCGTCGATCTCTGACAGCGGCACTCTTCCTGCCTCGACTGCTTCTTTCAATTTCGGACCGAAGTAGTCGGCCAGCGGCTGTTCCTGATCCAAACCGGCTGCGGACGCCTTAACCGTGCTGTGGGTTCCGGTCCAATCCGAGATCACGAAGCCTTTGAATCCCCAATCTTTCTTTAGCACGTCGTTCAACGTGTATGAGTTCTCGCAAGCGTAATCGGCGTTGATCCGGTTGTAAGAGCACATCACCGCGCCTGGATTTGCTATGGAGATGGCAATGTGGAAAGCGAGAAGATCGGACTCCTGCATGGCCCGCTTCGAAATGATGGCGTTGACGAAGTCGCGTCCGGTCTCCTGGTCATTCACCGCATAGTGTTTGATATCGCCGACGACGTGTTGTGCCTGTTCGCACTTCATCATGTTTCCGTCTAAGGTGCCCGCAAGCAGTGGATCTTCACCGGCATACTCAAACGTGCGACCGTTGCGAGGCTCGCGAGCCAGGTTCACGCCGCCGCCAAGCGTCATATCGAAGCCCTGCGCTCGAAGCTCGCGCCCAATCACTTCCCCGAATGCACAAGCGGATTCCGGATCCCAGCTGGATGCCGCTCCAAGATTGGAAGGCATTGCGGTTGCATACCGTCCATTCACCCCGCTGTCGCGCACTCCGTATGCGGCGTCGGAAATCACCAGAGGGGGAATCCCGAGGCGTTTGACACCCTCGACATAACCGGCGCCGCCGTTGGTGAGCGGGGTAAGCGGCATCGTCCACGCCTCATTATTGGCCATGCCGTTGCCATGGAGCAGCGCCAACTTTTCGTCGAGCGTCATCTGCTTCAGAACCAGCTCGGCGCGCTCTTCTGGTGAAAGTTTGGGATTCATCCACGGCCGGTCCGTGTCCTGCGCTGCGAGTGAACTTGCCCCGGAGATGATTGCGATGACCGCAAGGAGCAGTAGAAGAAAAAAGGAGCCACGATTGCGATTGTTCATATTGCGATTGTTCATTTCAGTCGAGTCCAAGTGTATAAGCGTGAAACATTTCCTAAGTCTCCAAAAAATCTTCGTATTGCGTGCCGCACTTTTTTCGGATCTTTCGGTTTATGTGCTTGTGACTTCTATGTCTTGGGAGCGGTAAGGATTCAGGACAGCTTCGTCCGATGCATCGGTGATCAAACGTGTCAGCCGGGAAGCAGGACCGACCCGGTAAGGCAGAGATGTCCCCATTTTCCCAAGTGAAATCAGGCCAACCACTTCCGCAGACGCTCCTATCATCGCTTGCTTTACGTAAGCTTCTTCCTGGTTGCCGACGGTTATGCCGACCTCCGGGTGCAAACTGCACATTCCGAGAAAACATAGATCGGCGCGAATGGATTCGACTCGGCGAATGGTCTCGGTGCCGGTCGTGACCCGTTCCTCTTTAAGAAAATTTCCTCCCAGCATCAGCACGCTCAATTTCGGATGATCCGCCAACGCCAGCACAAGCGGTGGACTGTTGGTAATAATCGTTGCCGAACGCTCTCTTGCAAGGTAGGAAGCAATTCTTAGATTCGTGGTGCCTCCATCAATCAGCACCACCTGACCGTCGTGGATCATGTCAGCCGCCGCTCGAGCAATTCCGATCTTGCTCTCCATGTCGATTTGTTGGCGAGACACGAAAGGAACAGGCTCGGCACGGCGAGGTAGAGCGCCGCCGTGTACCCGTTGGATCTTTCCCGAACTTGCTAATTCGCGCAGATCTCGACGAATTGTGTCTTCCGAGACCCGGTATCGACTGCTAAGGTCTGCGGCGAGGACTCGACCCTCACTGCCAAGCAGCGCCAGGATGTACTGGTGACGCTCTTCCTTCAAGGCGATTTGGTCTGCTTCCCTTTCCGATTTCATTATGCCTGTTTATGCACGAATACACTTCTCTATGCACGAATATGCGTGTATTATTCGATTTGTGCATGATACTGCCAAACGTAGCGCCATACAAGGTCTTTCGCAAAGGCGTTCGGTTCGGGCAGTCGTCTTCGATTACGGCAACGTTCTATGCCTCGAACAAACGCCGGAGGACATGAAAGCGATGGCGCTCGTGTGCGGCATCGCCCATGAGCGATTCTCGGAACTTTACTGGGAGCTACGGCCGCCCTACGACCGGGGTGATATTGATGGACCTGCCTACTGGGCATCGGTTGTTGGCCAGCAAGAATTGAATTTGAGCACTGATCAGATCACAACGCTGATCAAGCTCGATTGCGAAAGTATCACTCGACCCAATCAAGGCGCCGTGCAATGGGCAAAGCTGTTGCACCATGAAGGCTTCTCCTTATCCCTTCTCTCAAACATGCCGCTCGAACTCAGTCGCTATGTGAGCAAGTTCTTTCCGGGCCTCTCAACATTTGAACACCTGATTTATTCCTGCGACTACAGGTCCATAAAACCGGAGCTGGCGATCTATCGAAGCTGTCTCGAACTAATCAAAGCGGCCCCGCAAGAGATCTTGTATCTCGACGATCGCGCCGAAAACATCGAGGCGGCAGCCGGCTTAGGAATTAACTCTGTACTGTTTGACACGGTCGAAAAGACTGCAGCCAGAGTCAAAGGCCGATTCGACATCCCTGTTCCGAGTGATGGCCGCTGTGGCCAATCAAGTTCACAGTACAGCCTGACCAATCGGCGTCCGGAAGGGAAAGAATCCGATTGATGCGGCAACGCAGCCTCCAACAGGTACGCGTGAGCGTGTCCTTAATCTTTCTGATCCACGGGTTGATCATCGCAACCTGGGCTTCGAGGATTCCTGCCTTTCAGGCGCACCTTCATCTTTCGCCCGCCGTTTTGGGCAGGTCGTTGATGATGGCGGCCATCGGCTCCGTTCTCGCTATGCCTGCCGCAGGATGGCTCATTCACAAGTTCGGCAGTCTGAGCATCGTGATTGGGTCGACCCTGGGGTTTTGCCTCGCACTGCCCTTGATTGCCGAATCCAACACGGTTCTGGCACTGTCGGGCGCTCTTCTTTTTTATGGGGCGATGGCTGGTTCGATGGATGTGGCGATGAATACTCATGCCGTGATGCTCGAAAAGCGATACCAGCGTCACATCATGTCGTCATTCCATGCCCTCTTCAGCCTGGGTGGAATGGCGGGATCTGCGTTAGGAGGATTGGTAGCTTCCCGTGCGGTTCCGGCCGGGATTCATTTTTGGGTCAGCGGTATAGCACTCGCCGCAATGTCCCTACTCGCATTCATGTGGCTTCCACTTCCCTCAGCAGCTGAGGACGCCGAGAAAGTGGTATCCGGAGGCACGATTACGTGGTCTGCACAATTAGGCGCGCTCGCTCTTCTTGCATTTTCGATCATGCTCGTTGAAGGTGCGATCGCCGATTGGAGCGCGATTTATCTTCGTACTTCAGTTCTCACCGGGGCCGGATTGGCCGCTCTTGGATATGCGGTGTTCTCAGGCGCCATGGCCGCAGGTCGCCTGACAGGCGACTATCTCACCGGGAAGCTGGGACGCGGCCACCTAGTGTGTTACGGAGCTCTCTTGGCCGCGGCAGGGCTTGGCTTGGTGTTGTTGTTCGGCAATGCCGGTTGGGCGTTGGTGGGATTTACGTGCGCTGGAGCAGGCCTAGCCACGATTATTCCCAATGCATTTGCCGCTGCAGGAAACATTGAAGGCAGTGCGCCGGGTCCCAGCCTCGCCGTAGTCACGACGGCCGGATATGTTGGCTTCCTCACCGGTCCGCCGCTAATCGGGTTTGTCGCGCAGCTTTCGACCCTTCGCGCTGCGTTATGGATACTTGTGGTCTTGAGCGGGTTGAGCGCTTTCGCATCAATCTCAATGAAAAGAACTTCGCCACTCAGAAGAATTCCCTGACATCCAGTCTTCCGCAAAGACTGTCTTTCCTCCTGATAAAAGACTTGCACGGACGTCAGCGACTCGGAAATTACCCCTTGCGCGTTATGCGATTTCCTGTACGCTCATTCTGAGTTTGCGCACGCCATCGCGAATCTGATGCGCGTTGTTGCCGCCGTAGCCAAGAATCAGCCCGCCCCTCGTCGGCGGTTTCGAGTAGCATATGGACAAGGGCATCGCCGAAATGCCCCTCTCGGCAGCCTTCCCTGAAACCGCGACATCATTAATGCCAGACGACAGCAATGCCACCAGATGCATCCCTGCTTCGGCACCAATCACCTCGATCATATCTCCCATCTGATTTTGGATCGTATTTACGAGTATCTTTCGCCGATTCATATAGAGCATTCGCATCCGGCGTATATGGCGAGCGAAATGCCCTTCTCGAATGAAATCAGTTAAGACAGCCTGATAGAGAGTCGATGAAAAGATGTCCGCGGCATCTCGAGCGGCGGAGAAAGCCGGCACCAAGTCCTTGGGAATAACCATATAACCCAAGCGCAACGCGGGAAACAAGACTTTGCTGAATGTCCCGACATAAATGACTCTTGCATCCGTGTCCAAGCCTTGCAGTGACGCGATCGGGCGGCTTCCAAACCTATACTCGCTGTCGTAATCGTCTTCGATGACCCAAGCACCGGAGCGCGCTGCCCAATTGAGGAGAAGCACACGGCGCGTGGCGCTCATCGTCATACCCATGGGGTATTGGTGCGATGGCGTGACATACACAGCACGCGCGTCGCGACCTCGACGGCGACCTCGACCAATGATCTCTGCTATGTTCATGCCGTCGTGATCGACCGGGACCGGAATCAATTCGGCCCCGACTGTCATGAATGCCTGGCGCGCCCCGGGATAGCCCGGCTCTTCCATCCACACCCGATCTTTGGGATCCAACAGAACCTGTGCGGAAATCTGCAAGGCCTGCTGTGACCCTGTAGTCACCAGAATCTGCGATGACTCGCATCGTACCCCGCGAACTGCGCCCAAATACTCCGCGATAGCTTCGCGGAAGGGCAGATATCCCATGGCATCGCCATAGGCCATGATGCCCCTTGGCGGCCTCCGAGAATGCCGAGCCACCAGCTTCGACCAGACCACGATTGGAAAGTGGTCGAGGGCGGGCAGGCTTACTCGAAACGCCCCGAAGCTGTCCAACCATGATTGCACCGGCACGTGCGTCAACGCAGCCCCGCGACGTGACATTCGGCGCGGACCCAGCTTCTCCACTATTTCTTGAAACCCCTTCCGTGCTTTCACGGCCAAGGGGCGCAGGGCGTCATCCGGGATCGATCGAGCCACACAGGTACCGGCTCCAACGAAGGTTTCGAAGTACCCTTCGGCAAGCAACTGCTCATATGCGTTCAAAACCGGAATGCGTGAAATCTTCAGCTCAGCGGCCAAGCCTCTGGTCGAGGGCACTCGTTGCCCCGGTCGCATTTGGGAATCGATGATGGCCTTCCGAAACCAGTCATACAGCTGCCGATACATCGGGATCTGGGTGCGGCGGTCGAGCGCGATTGGCGGCAAGAAGGTGGCAGGGACGCGTTTCATCCGGAGCAAATCTAAAGTGGTTATATCGTAACAGATCATAGTGGCTATTGTGATCGACCACTATGCAGGTTAGTTTTTCTTTTATGGGCGTGCTCAAACATGGTCGGACCTATCTCCTGGTGTGCGGTTTGGTTGTGGTCTTGCAGTCTCTTCACGGACTCGCACAGCAGAATTCGACCGCATCGAGATCAAGTGTTCAACCCACTTCCAAAGAACGGGATGGGCAACACGATTTTGACTTTGAGATTGGTACTTGGAAAACTCATATATCGCGCCTCCAGCATCCCTTAACTCACTCCGCTACCTGGGTCGAATATGAGGGTACTTCTGTCGTCCGAAAGGTTTGGGATGGCCGCGCCAATCTGGTGGAGCTCGAGGTAGGTGGCCCAGCGGGTCACATCGAGGGACTGTCTTTGCGTCTCTACAATCCTCAATCTCACCAGTGGAGCCTTAATTTTGCCAATAGCAATGGCGGTGCCATTAGCGTACCTACAATCGGCGACTTCAAAGATGGGCGCGGTGAGTTTTTCGATACAGAGCCATTTGACGGCCGGAGCATTCTAGTTCGAAATGTCTGGTCGGACATCACTCCAAATTCATGTCGTTTTGAACAGTCATTCTCTGATGATGGCGGTAAGACTTGGGAAGTGAACTGGATCGCGAGAGATACACGGGTGAAAGATGAATCTGACAAGGTGCAGTGAACTCCGCTTGAACGCAGGTACCAGAAGCAGAAACTTTGGAGGCCGGTATGAGCAATGTGATTTCCGAAATCGCGAACGTGAAGGCAAAGCAGTTTGATTTTCTCGAGGGCGAGTGGAACGCGATCTGCCGTTTTCCTCTGCCCGATGGATCCTGGGGCGAGGGCTCCGGCTCGCTGAGGGCAAGCAAGGCGCTGGATGGCTGCGTTTCGGTGGAATTCTTCGAGGGACCCTATCTGGGAACGACCATCAAGGGCCTCGGCCTCCGCGCCTTCAATCCGCAGACTTCCCAGTGGGAACATACGTGGACCGACACTTCTGCGCCGGGTGGCTTCAGAGTCTGGCGCGGACGATTCGAAAGCGGCGCGATCGATCTTCACGGCCAGTGGGAGGATGAGACTGGGCACAAAGTTTTCTCGCGGCTCACCTGGTCCCGGATCACCGAACAGTCTGCCCACTGGGAAAGTCACCGCTCCGCGGATAGCGGGAAGACTTGGACCAAGCACTGGGTGATTGATTTCACGCGGAAAGCGAAGTAAAGCTGCGGATTTCGCCGAAAAGAAGATAGACAGACGAATTGAGGGAGGCGGTAATGAACATCAAGCACATTCGGGCTTATCTCATGCTGTGCAGCCTGGTTGTCGTCTTACCCGTTCAGGTGTCCGCACAACAGAATTTAGACGTAGCGAAAACAACCATTCAACCCACTCCCGCGGAACGGGATGGGCAGCACGACTTTGATTTCGAGGTCGGCACCTGGAAAATTCACCTGAAACGCCTCGATCATCGCTTAACCGGCTCCACTACCTGGATCGAATTTGACGGTACCTCTGTTACTCGAAAAATTTGGGGTGGTCGCGCCGATTTGGAAGAGTTCGAAACCGACAGCCCAGCTAGCGGCCACATCGAAGGTCTGACCCTGCGTCTATACGATCCACAAACCCACCAGTGGAGCCTCTATTGGGCCACCAGCAAGAGCGGCGCCATGGGCACACCCACCATCGGCGAATTCAAGAATGGGCGTGGCGAGTTTTTCGATACAGAACCGTCGGGCCCTAATGGTCGAGCTATTCTGGTTCGATTTGTTTGGTCGGACATCACCCCAAATTCTGCCCACTTTGAGCAGTCATTCTCGGATGATGGAGGCAAAACCTGGGAAGTCAACTGGATCACGGACCAGACACGGGTAACCGATGAACCCACTGTGCAGAACTCAGAGGCCGTGAAAACGGAGTCTGAAGAAGGTGCCCGAGACGGGCAACACGATTTTGATTTCTATTTCGGCAGTTGGAAAGCTCATTTGTCGCGCCTCCTGCATCCACTTACCGGCTCCACTACCTGGGTCGAATTCGACGGGGCTATTGTCACTCGCAAGGTTTGGAATGGGCGCGCCAATCTAAATGAGTTCGAGGCCGACGGTCCAACAGGTCACATTGAGGGGCTGACTCTGCGTCTATACGATCCCCAAACTCGCCAGTGGAGCCTCTATTGGGCCACCAGCAAGGCTGGTACCTTGGGCGACCCGCCACAGGTCGGCGAATTCAAGAATGGACGCGGTGAATTTTTCGCCCAGGACACATTGAATGGCAAATCTATCTTTGTTCGATATGTTTGGTCGGACATCACACCGAATTCGGCCCACTTTGAACAGTCTTACTCGGATGATGGAGGTAAGACTTGGGAAGCAAATTGGATATCGACCATGGCTCGGGTAAATGATGAATCCGACAAGGCGCACTGAATTTCGCCTTCTTGGCCGCCGTGTTGTTGCCGTCGAACGAGTCGAGGAACTACTCGCGAGATGCAATGTGTTGGTGACGGCACCACCATCGACGGTTCGACTCTTTGGTGCGGACCACGTTTGCTCTGGCTCTCACTCGGGAGGAATATGCCGTCGACCTATTGCGGCGAAAGAGCTTCTCGAAGGGTTTCGATGTTCTGTTCGAGACTTCGATGAGCAGTGTCGATCACAATGTGCTCGCGGTCCCACGGATCATACTCGCGAGAGATTACCTGTTCCCAACTTGGCAGCCTGAACCCGGCAATATCTGGTTTGCGGGTTTCCACTCTGGCGCGGTGCTCACGCGAATCAGAACATATGACCTCAATTTCCACAGTGACCGCCTGTGTGTGTCGACCGACTGCGAGCCAAGCATCGCGTGTAATCTTCAGTGGATTGACCGAATCGGCAACTACTGTCCGCCCAACGTGAAGGTTATCTTCGGCGACCGCATAGGCGACCTGATAGCCTGCCTCATCAAGCCCCACGGCGTCAGGGGAGCAAAATCGGATCGCTTGCTCAATCGAATCGATCCGCAAGTGTATTGCGCCTATTTGACGGGCTAGCTCGCGAGCAATAGTTGTCTTCCCGCTCCCTGGCAGGCCGCCGAAGATAATTAGCAATGGTCAACCGCCTTCGTCCAATTTAGTTAGTACCTCGCCTCGACTGATTGCGATACCGCGTGGTTCATCGGCAAACCTTCTCTTACCGGATTACGGAAGGGTTGCCCGTCATACAGGAGTAATCGGACTCGCAACACGGCTGATTCAATTCAGCATTGCTTTCCAGAAAAGACGGCGATCCGTTCATTTTCCGGATGTGCCGACATCCTCGCGGCTGGCCAGCGTCTGGGCCTTTGCCAGCATCCCGTCGAGCGCGGCACGCTCGAACAGCTTGCCATTCAACACGACCGCTTCAATAGACCGGGTGTTATGAATGTCGGCGAGCGGGTCCTTGTCGAGTAAAACGAGATCAGCGGTCTTGCCGGCCTCGATCGTCCCACGGCTGTCAAGTTGACCCGTGAACTGGGCGGCATTGCGAGTGGCGGCCTGGAGCGCGGCAAGCGGAGATAAACCAGCATCGACCAGCAACGCCAGTTCATCATGAATGCCAAAGCCGGGAAAGCAGTGCGGATTCATTGTGTCCGTGCCGGCAAGGATGGGGATACCCGCCTGGTACATGAGGCCCACAATCTTCTTGGATTCCTCGAATTCAGCTTTTGCTAACTGGATCATGGCGGCGCGCGCCGGGGGAGGAAAGTGACCGTAATAACCGGCGTCCCATTTTGCCCTTACGTCTTTGCTCAGAAATTTCAAACGTGGATCATTCGCATCTAGCGGATCGTCGATGTGGGATTGCAGCAGGGTAAGCGTGGGAGTTTGCCAAGTTCCATTCTTCACGAACTGTGCGAAGAGGGACTGGGCCGTGGCGTCGTCATAGGTTTCCACGACATGAAAATTGAGACGAATGATGTTTTGGCCGGCGGCGATTTTTTGCGGCATGGTCGCGTCCGGCGCGCGGAACAAGCCTTCCAGCCTCTCCCGTTCTGCGGCAATGGACTTCTCTTCTTTTGAACAACCCTCCGCCACCTGCGTGAGATGCTCAATGCTCTTCTGGCCCGCACCGGATGCTTCGGCCGCGGTCACCGCATCCGGCACATGCCCTTCGAACGGAATGCCGCGTTTTTTTGCCTCGTCCGCGATCCCGAAGTAAGCGCTGCGCGACAACCCGCTATAGACCTTGATGAAGTCCGCGCCGCGCTGTTGCTGCTGATCCACGACTTCGCGCCCCTGCGCTTCATCCGCAACAACAATGGAATCGGGCCAGGTTGGATTTGGACCATCGACGATGGGACTGCCCAGATAAATGGTGGGTGACGGATCCGGATCGGAGGCCTGCGCAGCGCGCCACGCACGGGCGTCGGGCGGACCTGACATGTCCCGAACGCCGGCCACTCCATTCGCCACAAAAAGCAGATGACTCCAGGGAGCGCGGCTATCTGACGCGCCGTGGACATGCATGTCCCACAACCCGGGAATAAGGAACTTGCCCATGCCATCAATGATTGTGGCGTTTTTGGGAGTGTGGGCCTTCTTCGACGGACGCACGGCAACGATGCGACCGCCCTCAATCTCCACGGTCATGTTTGGCTGGGCCGCGCGACCGGTGGCATCGATGACGGTAACGTCTTTGATCACGAGCGACTGGGACCAGCCGGGAAAACTACATAGAGCAAGCAGGAATATCAGCGATAAACTGAGACGCAAATTACATCGATTCGCGCGCCGTCGCTGATCTGGCATGAAGCGTGGAACCAGAATTCCAGTCATTTTCGATTTCCTCCGGCAGTCAGTATGGAGAGCCATCGTACTTTAGCACGATGATCTCGATCATCCCACTCAAGCCAGGCGGAACTTCGATGGCATGTATCTCGCGCGACACTTTTGATGAGTGTTCCAGCTTATGGCGGGCTTCATTAGACCTGCAGCACGTCGCCATCGCGCGCCACCATCTGATAGAGCACCGGGCTGACGATACGGCCCAGGAGTAGCCGCGAGATGAGTCCGGCCACGATGACGATCGCAAACGGTTTCTGTGAGTCCGAGCCCACGCCGGTGGAGAGCGCGGCGGGCAGAAGACCCAGGCAGGCGACCAGCGCCGTCATCATGATTGGCCGCAGGCGGATCAGCGACCCTTCGAGCGTGGCTTTACGGATACCCTGCCCTTCGAGACGGAGCTTATTGATATAGGAAACGTCGATGATCGCGGTCTCCGCCGAGACGCCCATGAGCACGAGCAGCCCGAGAACGGAAGAGACGCTGAAGGTGGTGTGCGTGAGTTTGAGGGCGAGCAGGGCTCCGACGGGTTCGGTCATCACCACGCCGATGACGACGGTGACCGGGAACTTGAAATTTCCGTAGAGCGCGAACAGGATCATGAAGATCAGGAGAATGGCGAGCGGTCCGATCACCGCGAACTGATTACGGGAAGCGACGTATTCGCTGTATTCGCCGCCCCAGTCAAGTCGGTAGCCTTGCGGCAGTTTGACGGACGACTCGACTGCCTTCTGCGCTTCGTTTACGGCGCGGGCCAGGTCGCGGCCCTCGATGCTGAACTGCACTCCGATATAGCGCGAATTATTTTCGCGATAAATAAATGACGCGCCGTTGCCCTGGCGGATGGTAGCCAGCTCGGAAATGGGCACCTGCTGCCCGGAAGGAGTGGGCACCAGCAAATTGCCGATGGCGTGCTCGCTCGAGCGGTATTCGGGCTTCATGCGCACCACAAGGTCAAACAGTTGCTCGCCCTGGATTACTTGCGTGGCTGCCTGGCCGCCCACCGCAGCCTGGATGACGCCCTCGACATCGGCAACGTTGATGCCGTAGCGCGCGATTTTTTCGCGGTTTACGTCGATCTGCACACTGGGCTGCCCGAGTTCACGCACCACAGTGAGTTCGGTGAAGCCGGGCACCTTCTGCAATACGCGCTTGATCTCGACTGCTTTGTCTTCGAGGGTTTGCAGGTCGGGGCCGAAGATTTTGACGGCGAGCGCGCTCTTCAAGCCGGTGAGCGCTTCATCCACAGCATCTTCGGCGGGTTGGGTGAAGTTGAAAATCACTCCGGGATACGACGCGACTTTTTCCTGAAGATCCTTGGTGAGCTCGGCCTTGTTGTGGATCGATCCTTTATTCCAGGTCGCGTCTCTATAGGGTTTCAATCCGACATAGAACTCGCAATTGAAGAAGCCGGTTGGATCGGTGCCATCGTCGGGGCGGGCCAGTTCTGAGCCCACTTCGGTGACCATCGGATAGGCCATCAGGATCTTGCGAATCTGCGGAGCGAATTTCGCGGCCTCCTCGAAGGAGATGGTGTAGGGCATGGTGGCGCGGACCCACATGGCTCCTTCGTCCAGATGGGGCATGAACTCGCCCCCGATGAAGGGAATTAGAAGAAGCGAGGCAAGGAAAATGATGGTGGCGAGCACCATCGTAAGATTCGGGCGATCCAGGCACCAGCGGAGTTCGGCAGCGTACTCGTCTTTCAGCCAATCGTAGGCGCGGTTGGTCTTTTCCTTCACACCTTTGGTGAACCAGTAGGACGCGAGCACGGGAACCAAGGTGAGAGTGAAAATCAGGGAGCCGAGAAGCGCCCAGGACATGGTTTCCGCCATGGGGTGGAAGAGCTTGCCAGACGGTCCGCTGAGCGCGTAGATGGGGATGTAGCCGGCGAGAATAACAGCGATGGAATAAAAAATGGGACGGTCCACGTCGTGCGCCGCCGCGATGATCACGTCGCGAAGCTTGTACTCCTGCCCGTGGCGTGCGGCGAGTTCGCGGTAGATGTTTTCCATCATCACGACGGTGCCGTCGATGATGATTCCGAAATCGATGGCTCCAATGGAAAGCAGGTTCGCCGGAATTCCGCGTGCATGCAGAAAAATGAAAGCAAAGAGCAGGCTTAGCGGAACGGTGAGAGCCACGATGATGGCGGCTCTCACGCTGACCAGAAAGAAGATCAGGACAATCAAGACCAGTCCCATGCCGAGCAGCATGTTGTGCTCGACCGTATCGATGGTCACCTGCACCAGATCGCTGCGATCGTAGTAAGGACGCACTTTCACGTCGGCCGGCAGGAGGTCACGGTTGATCTCGGTGGTCTTTTCTTCTACTCGCTTGAGGACGTTCTGTGTCTGCTCGCCGGTGAGCATGAGGATGACGCCTTCGACCCGATCGTCATCGTTCTGGAAACCGAATTCTCCCAGGCGTGGAGCGTGGCCGATGGTAACCTCACCGATGTCGCGGATGCGCACCGGCACGCCGTTGTTGTTGCCCACGACAATGTCACCGATGTCTTCGGTCTTGGTGACCAGGCCGAGTCCGCGCACGTAAAAAAATTGCGAACCCTGCGAGTAGAAACCGCCGCCAGCATTAGCATTATTCGCAGACAAGGCATTGAGCACTTGCGGCAAAGGAATGTGATAGCTGTAAATCTTGGCGGGATCGAGCAGCACCTGGTATTGCATCACGGTGCCGCCGAAGCCGGAATCGTCAGCCACGCCGGGTACGGATTTGTAGGCGCGCTCGATCACCCAATCCTCGTAGGTCTTCAGCTCTTGCGGCGTGCGGTCCGGGCTCTCGATCACATAGCGATAGACCAGGTTTGATGGGCTCGACAGCGGGGCCAGGCTGCCGCTCACGCCAGGGGGCAGACTTGCGGTCGAGAGCCGTTCGAACACGACTTGTCGTGCGAAATAGTCGTCTGTGCTGTCTTCGAACGTCATGATGACGTCGGACAAGCCGTAGAGAGAAATGGAGCGCATGAACACCATGTGGGGCACGCCGTTCATCTGCAATTCGATGGGCAGAGTGACCAGGCGCTCGACTTCCTCGGCCGCATGCCCGGGCCATTGCGTGATGACTTCGACCAGCGGAGGCGAGAGGTCCGGGTAGGCGTCTACCGGCATTCGTTCAAACGAGAGCGTGCCAGTGACGAGGACCAGCAGCGCCAGCATCAGTACCAGGAAACGCTGGCCGAGAGCGAATTGAACGATGCGATGAATCATTTCCAGTCTTGTCAGCGCTGAAGCGAATTCTGGAATTGCAGGAAAAGGCTGCCGTCGCCGACCACGCGGTCATTGGCTTGCAACCCGGTCAGGATTTGCGTTTTTCCGTTCTGGCTTTCGCCGAGCGTAACGTCGCGCCGGGCGAATTCTGTTTTTCCGGTCTGGAGATAAACGTAGGGCATGTTCTGTTCGTCGCGCAGCACGGAGGAGTTAGGAACGAACAGAGCGTTGGGAATCACGCCAGCCTGCACTTGCGCGGTGACGTACATTTCCTTCTTCAGGCGCTCGCCAGGGTTAGGGGCTTCAATGCGCGCCTGCAACGTGCGCGTGTTGGGGTCGAGTGCGGGGGAAATGTATTCGATCTTGCCGCGGACAGTACCGGGGTACGATTCATTCTCAATGGTCACCGGGTCGCCGACGTGCACGTAGGCCACATCATTCTGGTAGACGTTGATGAGAATCCACACCGAACTCATGTCCGATAGCGTGAAACACTGCGTAGCGCCGGCTGCCAGCAGTTGTCCGGCCGAACATTGGCGGTCTACGACTTCTCCGGCAACCGGCGAGTAGAGCGGGATCTCGGGTGAGGGAGGCTTCGTAACGATCGTTTCCGGGTCCGCAATGCCGAGGATCCGGATGGCGTCAGCGCTGGATTCGAAATCCGCACGCGCCTGGGTGCGGGTCGATTCCGCCTGCTCGAGGTCGGCCTGGGCAATGGCATGGTGGGCGTAGAGGTCTTGCGCGCGGATGTAGAATTTGTCCGCGAGCTGGAAGGCGTCGCGGGCTTTAAGATACGACGCGCGCAGCAGTGAGTAGTCGGGGCTGGCGATGTAAAGCAGCGCCTGGCCGGCGTGCACCTGTTCCCCCTGCACCGCAACCACGCGGCTGACGGGCCCACCGACCTGTGTGATTACGGGCGTGGTTTTGAAGTCGTTGTACTCGACGGCGCCAGTGAGTCGAAGCGTGCGGGGCAGCGGTCCCTGCTCAATGGTGACGACCTGGATGTGAGACATCTGGTCGGCGGGCAGGCTGAACAGCTCGGCTTTGGACTCGCGGCTTTCCGCCGTTGAGAACGAGGTCATCTTGCTGGCCTGGTCTGCAGTACCGCTGCAACCGCCAAGTGACAGCATGAATGCCGTTGCTGCGGCTAATGCAGCCCATCGCTGCGCACGACTCTTGCGGACCTTCATGGCAAGTTCCTCGTTCCCACAGCTTCCTTCAGTTGCTCCAGAGCGGTCATATAAGAGGCCAGCGCCTGGCGATAGGCCAGCTCAACCGCACGGTAACTGCGCTCGGCGTCGAGAAAATCCAGCAGGCTGGCGGCACCGCGCTTATATGCATATTCGCTGATGTCGCGCGACTCCTGCGCTTGCTGGCGATACCCGGAAGTATAGAGTTGCACCACTTCGTCATTGCTCCTCACCGCCTCAAAGGCATTGGCAACATCGGAAAGAACTGTATCGCTGGCGGCTTGCTGCTGCTCCTGTGCCTGCGTGAAAGCGTAACCGGTACGCGCGATTTCACCTTGATTACGGTTGAATACGGGCAACTCAAAATTCACAAAGAGCGAAGCTGTGTTCTCGCCGGAAACGTGGGTAAAGTCGTAGGTTCCATTTACGTCCACCTTGGCGTTCGCTTTGGCGAGGAGGATTTGGCTCTGTGCCGCCGTTATCCCCAATTCCGCGGCCCGGAAGTCGGGACGCTCGCGCAGTCCTTTCGCCTGCAAGTCTTCCAGGTTGGCCTTGAGCGGTTGATAGGCCAGATCGCCAATCACGTCAAAATCGGCCGGTACTGCGTCATAGCCCAGGAACTCCCGCAGTCCGACAAGCGCCTGGACCTTCGCCAGGCGGGCAGAGGATACGTCGGTCTGAAACTGCAGAAGCTGCAGCTTGATCTTAAGATAATCGCCTTCGCTGAGGGAGCCAGCCTTGAGTTGTGCCTCGCTGATATCGACAGTCTGCTGAAAACTTTGTAGATCCTGAAGCGCGAACCGAAGAGTGGATTCCGCCAGTAAGACGCTGACGAACTGCTGGCCCACGTTGAAGACCAGGGTTCGTTCGGCGTCGGTGACTTGGGCACGAGTGACGGCGGTTTGATCGCGAGCGGCTTGCAAGCGACGTTGCCGCTTGTGACCTCGTTCGAACAGGTACCCAATCCCAATATCGAACTGCTGAGTCTCGTTCAGATTTTCCCCGGAAAAATCCTGCGGACTGAAGAATGGAACAAACTGGCTATCCGCCCCAAGAGTCAGATTGGGGCGCAGATTCGCGGTGATCTCCTGGGCCTGATTCTGAAGAATCAGAGTTCGTGTGGCTTTGATGGAATGGTTGTGCACCAGCGCCAGATCTATGGCCTGGTCAAGACTGATAAATGTCGTGTTCTGACCAATGCCTGCTCCGACTTGCAGGAAAAACATCGCGGCTGAGGCCAACAGCCGAAAATAGGTGGAGCGCATAGAGGTTAAGATCAAAGCGCAGTGACTGTGGTGCAACAGATCTCCAACGGAGGCTCGAACTTAAAGAGTACTTCGCCAAGCTCCGTCGCCCGTATCATCCTCCCGTGAGTAAGACTGCGATTCAAGGCTCAATGGATGTATTGTAATTCACGGCATTCACGATTCGGGCCATACTTGCGATCCTTCCGACAGACATCTTCGATCACACAGGATTGTTGACTAACGCCAGACCAGGAAAATGAGAACGGCTACACGAGAAATGGCCGTATCTGTATCGCGTTCGGTCCGCTACGTGACGGCTCCCGAAAGGTAGGTAAACCGGAACCATCCAGAAACGGGATTGGAGGAATTAACGGTAATGTCCTCAAAGCTGACTTCTGGATGACTTCCGGAGCCAGCTTCCAGTTGTTCGCCGTTACAGCCGAGGAGACGCACGGCGAATTGGGTGCATTCGATTATGGTGCCTGGCTTGGCAGCCTTTAGCTACCCAATTCAAAAATAGAACTTGAGGGCAAACTCAAGATTCCTGGGATCCTGACTATTGGTGATATAGCCGAAATTCGTAGAGGTTGGGCTATAACTCGTATTCGGGGCGGCAAAGTTGGGGTGATTGAAGGCGTTCAGGAAGTCTGCGCGGAACTGCAGGCGCTTCGTTTCCGTGAATTGGAAGTTCTTTTGCAGACTGAAATCCACATCAACATAGTGCGGACCAATCACCGGACCCTGCGCTGGACACGTGCCAAATGTGCCTGCCGCCTCCGGAGAAAACGAACTATCGTTCGCGAACCATTCGTATTGACCGCCTATCACCTGATGGACGTAGTGAACCGGACCATTGCAGTTGGGACGTGCAGAACCGGGACCGGGGCCGTCATTGGGGCTGAAAGTTCCCGAATTATCGGTGCTGTTGTAGAGGGCCAGAGGGAAACCCGCATGGTAGGAGAAGATCGGGCCAAGCGACCAGTTTCCAACGGCGGCGTTCACTGCCCCGGGCAGATCGTGACCGAATTGTTTTCCATGCCCCACCGGCAATTCGTATAGTGCGTAGGCGCTCAGGACTTGGCTGGAATCGTAGAAGCAACGCGCCCAGTTCGAGCGCGAATCGTACAGGTTCTGCTGGTAGGCGGAGGAACTCGTAGTCTCGGAAGCCGGACTATAAGTTCCGTAGTACCCGCTGCTGTTGGTCATGCACTTGCCAAACGTGTAGGCGATCTGTCCTTCCAGTCCCCAGCTCGTGCGTTTTTGTAGCACCGCCTGCAAGGCGTCGTAGCGCATAGTGCCTACGGAGGCCGTGTCGTAAACGTCGGCGAAGGAGTTCGGGCCGAAGCCGCCTCCGGTTACATTTCCCGCGCTATTGGTAGTCTGCGGGCCATTGTATCCGCCGATGTAGGGCGTGCTGGCTCCGTCGAGCTGGTTTTGCCCAAGGTCCAGAGGAACGACCAAGTGCGTCGCTTTCTGCCCGACATACCCGACTTGCATGGTGAGATTCTTAGCTATTTCATGCTGGATCGTAAAATTCCATTGTTGCGCGATCGCGGGCTGCACCGTCGGATCCCATGCGAACATCGTAGCCCCAAAAACCGATTCGGGAGCCGGACTTGCGCCACCCGTAGCACCAGCTTCCGTGGTATAAGGCGTGCTGCCGGATGTGGCGACATTTGTCCCCTCGATTGCGGTGGGAGTGTACGGAGGATTCCGCGGCAGGCGCAGATTGGTGCCTGTGCCTTCCAGATAAGAAGAGACGCCATACGCTCCCCGGATCACGGTTTTCCGTTGAAGAAATGCCGGAGCCCACGAAAATCCGATACGGGGCTGGTAATTTCCCCATCCTTCATACGCGCTGTTATAGAGTCCTCTGCTGTATCCATTCGTGCCCACCACGCCGGTGGGAACGGTCGCGTTCGCCGGGAACTCCACTATGCCAGTTGTGATGTTCACATTTACCTGACGGTTATTGGTTTCAATCCACGGAGTACGCGCCTCATAACGCAGGCCGAGATTCAAGGTGAGCGCGTCGGTTACGCGCCAGTCGTCTTGTACGAATCCAGCCAGCAGCCAGTCTCGCTGATGGAACCCGCCGCCCAATGCACCGCGGCCCACGGAGTTCGGCAGGCCCAGAGCAAAGCTCGCCCCTGGGTCTCCACCGGTCACACCGTCTCCTGCTTCAGAGGTGTAATTGCTGTTGAAGCCGATGATGCCGAGCACTCCATAGTTACCGGGATAGGTGATATTCAAGCGGTAACGGTTCATCTGGTAACCGAACTTCAGGTTGTGATGCCCGTGGCTCCATAGAACGCTGTCGCTGACCTGCCAGACGGTCGAAGCAAATTTCTGAATGATCGCGCCATTGCCCAAACCTTGGTACGGTCCCGAGCCTCCGGCCTCCGCGCTCGATGCGCTTGTAAAAGTGATCTGCGGCAGGCCATTGATCCCACTGACATCCGAGCCGGCGATGCCGGCTGCGCTTGCCAATGCGGCGACTGAGGGGTCAAAGGTGACATTCGGCCCGTAAGGCAAAACGTAGTTCACGCCAACGCGAAATTCGTTGAGCAGAGAGGGAGTGAACGTGTGCGTCTCATCGAAAGCGGTGTTGTCGATATGCGCTTCCGAACTCGAGTTCCCGCCTAGCAGGAAAGAAGATGTTTGCGGGTCAATTTCCTTGCCCCGCGAATAACGTCCGAAAAGGCGGTCTTTCTCCGAAACGTTGTAGTCAACTTTGAAATCTTCCTGATCGTCGTTGTACTCGCTTCCGTTCAAAACCACAGCGTTTTGGGTGGGGCTGTTGTTGATCGGTTGAGGATAGAGAGAGGAAGCCATGAGCGCCTTGAAAGCGCCGTCCAGGCGGTTGGTGGGAATGATGTTGCCGGCAAACGGTACCGGGCTTGCAGAAAGGACGCAGGGTGTGCCGCTGATACCCGTGCCTGCAACACAAGGATCGTAGATCTGACTGGGCAGTGCGCTAAAATTTCCTCCGCGTTCCGCATCGGTAAGCACAGTAATAAAGCCTGCCGCAGGAGGATGATCGAACCGGGACCCTTGATAGTCCGCAAAGAAAAACAGTTTGTTCTTCATGATCGGACCGCCAATCGTGCCGCCGAACATGTTCCAACGCATCTTTGCCTTCGGCAGAACCGGGGTTTCCAACTCGTTTGCCCATGAGTTCGCGTTGAAAGCATCGTTCCGGATAAATTCGAAGACATCGCCATGAAAGGCGTTTGTGCCGGATTTTATCGAGGCGTTAACCACGCCGCCCTGAAAATTGCCGAATTCCGCGGAAGCGTTTTGGGTAATGACATTGAATTCCTCAATGGCATCGGGTGATGGGGTGAAACCCACCGCATTTTCCGAGGCCTGATTGTCATCCACACCGTCTAGTAGGAAGTTGTTCGACTGCTCGCGATTGCCGTTGATATAAGGACGTCCGCCGCCGTTGCCTGCGATCTGCTGTGTGGTCTGGGATCCCGTGTTCATCGTCTGTGGGTCGATAGTCAGCGCGCCTGGAGTGAGCAAGGTCAATTGCACGAAGTTGCGCGAGGCCAGCGGCAGATTGTCGTTGGTCTTGGCGTCGATCAGCGTACCTAGTTGCGTGCTATCCGTTTGCAACGCGGGCGCCTCGTCGTGGACTTCCATCACCTCGTTTGCGCCCTTCACCTTGAGTTGAAAGGTGAAGCGGGCAATTTGGTTCAGCACAAGTGTGATTGCGGACTGTTCCGCTGTGTCAAATCCTGTCGCCTCCACCTTGATTTCATAGTTGCCAACCGGCAGGCGCTGGAGATTGAAGACGCCGACGTCATTAGTTCGAGTCGGGTAGGAGGTGCCGCGCTCCACATCGTGAGCCAGCACCGATGCGCCCACCACGGGCGCTCCGGAAGGATCGGTCACGCTTCCAGTGATGGTGGCCGTAACCTCCTGCCCCCAAGCGGGGCTCAAAGCGAGGAATGTAGCGAACATACTTGCGAACAGCGCGAGAACGATCATCAAGGACGCCTTCAACTGTGTCATTTGGTCTCCTTTTCAAATCCATCGCCTGCGTGGCCCCACATCAATCACCGACTACTCCTTCATAGTTCCGTACTGAAAACGCGGGGGCAGCTTCGCCCCAAATTTCTCTGCCATCGCCAGCGTTAACGCTTGTGGCACGATGACGGAAGTGATTCCCTCCCATGGTTCCGCTACCGCTCCAATCGTCACTGGCAAGAATCTTTCAGAGGCCCGTCGCTCTTCGGTTCCCACCAGAATCACTCTGCCACCGCGCGCGTGACAATCGTTTGCCAGATCGATTCCTAACTCAGCGGTTCGCCCGAGCGCCGAAATAATGGCGACATGCGATTCATCAACGTCAAGGAGGGGGCCGTGGCGAAATCCGCCTCCTGAATGCGCGGCGGCACGATGGCCGGTCATCTCGCGAATACACAATGAACCCATGATGGCGCCGCCGTAGGCTGGGCCTCGTCCAATGAGCTCGATGTTTTTCGCCCCACGACAAAATCTTTCGAGTTCTCCGCGTAGATCAAACACTTTATCGAGAGCGACGGCGTAAGTTGCGCACGCCCGCTCGCCATCCTCCCGCCATGTCCGCCCCAACATATGGGAAGCCAGCACTATGCAGGCAGCTGTGGCATTGGTATACGTCTTGGTAGCATTGCCATATTCCGGGCCCGCCAAAATCGGAAGCCTGATCTGCGCTAACGACCAGCACGTGCTGTTTTCGTTGTTGCAAAGCAGCGCGATCGATTTGTCATTACTTTTTTTGCAAAGCTGGACAAGTTCCGCGCTCTCGCCGGAAGTGGTTAATAGGATGGAAACTGCGGTCTCGTCCCATACTGGCTGAGAGTAGTGCAGCCACTCACTCGCGTCTACGGCGAAGGATGACCGTCCGAATGATTGCAGGAAAGAGGAAGCGGTTATAGAGGAGCAATAGGAAGCACCCATTCCCACGAACACCACGGGGCCTTCAGAAAGCGTCAAATTGCGCAGCTGTTCCAGCGCTTCCTTGATCGAGCGATCTTCGTCATAAGCCCGCAACAATCGAGCCAGACACTCCGGCTGTTCCCTACATTCCATTTCATAAATGGATGTCATGCCCCGGGTCAGCATCTCTTTCGGAGGCTCGACGCCTGCGATCCAGCGCGACCCTTGGCTCCCCTGATTCTCCATAATTGCCCCGGTGAATTTCATGGCGAAAGTGACTAAGCTGTATGTTTGTAATGAATCGTTATGAACTATACAGTATTATGTTGTTGAGGTAAACATGTGGCCGATTTAGGTGTCCTCGACCCGCCGCGAGTAAATCGCGGATTCATTCTTCACATTTCCTCGATCGCCGCATTGGGCGGTGTGCTCTACGGCTACGACATGGGCATCATCGCTGCCGCGGCCATCTTCGTGAAACGGACATTTGCTCTCTCCACGTTGATGGAGGAATGGGTCGTCAGCATCGTGCTGGTCGGGGCCATGATTGGAGCGCTGGTGGGAGGGACGGTCGCGGATCGCATTGGCCGCCGCGCTACGCTGGTATGGGCGGGCGGAATTTTCATTGTCGGTTCGCTGCTGGCGCCTCTGTCCACAAATGTTTTCGTTCTGATCGTGGCGCGCGCGATCATTGGAATCGGAATCGGTTTCACCTCGGTAACCGCGCCGGTGTATGTTTCCGAGCTCGCCCCACCGCAGTCGCGGGGCATGCTCATCGGGCTTTATCAGTTCGCGTTGACCGTGGGGATCGTGCTCGCGAACCTGGCCGGCTACTGGCTCGCAACACAACAGGCGTGGAGGTTGATGTTTGGCATCGCCGTAGTGCCTACAATTTTTTTTCTGGCCGTAATTCTCACCGTTCCTGAAAGCCCTCGCTGGCTGTTTGCCCATGGCCGCTCGAAAGACGCCGAGGCAGTACTGCATCAGTACACTGACGCCAATGGTGCGCAACAATTTCTCTCCGACATCGAAGAAGGCCTTAAGACGCCCATGGAGCAGAACTGGAGCGCTCTTTGGAGTCCGGCCGTGCGGGGATCGCTTTTCATCGCATGCGGCCTTACCGTGCTGCAGCAAGTTACCGGAATCAACACCATCATTTACTACGGGCCGCAAATTTTTGAGCTCGCGGGAAGCGCGTCGCATGCCAACGCGATCTTCGCAACACTGATCGTGTCCATAGTGAACGTCGCTGCAACAGTTGTGGGCATCGTGCTCGTCGACCGTGTTGGGCGCAAACCGCTGCTCTACGCAGGCGTGAGCGGAATGACCATCGCGCTCTTCGCGCTCTCTTTCGCGTTTGGGCATCAGGAGATGCTGGGGTCGTCGATGGGGTCGGTGGCAATTACCTGCCTTGTGGTCTATATCGCATGTTTCGCTTTTAGTCTGGGCGCGATCGCCTGGATTCTGGTCGCTGAGGTGTTTCCGTTACGCGTCCGCGGGCGCGGTGTCGCAGCGGGAACGTTGTTCTCAGGCATCGCAAACTTTGCCGTGTCTTTAACATTTTTATCCCTGATTAATATCCTGGGCAGCTCAGGCACGTTTGCAATCTATGCAACGCTCAGTATCGTTACCCTTGTTTTCGTACGATTTGTCGTACCCGAGACGCGTGGACGCGACCTGGAGAGTATCAGCCTTCCGGAAAAACACTGAGCGGGGTGATTTTAATTTTGTGCGGTTCTTAGATCGATTTTTCTGCTTTGCTCAGCGCTAATCGAATGGCTCCCATCAATTGCGCGTCCTGCCCCAGGCCACTAACCACCAGCTTTGGCTGCACCGGTTCGCTGTGCTTATCCAGAAATCGCTGAGTTGCATCCCGCAGGGGAATGCTCATTCCGACCCCTCCACCCAATATGAAAAGCGTGCAGTTAAGAACCAACGATATGTTGTACACCGCATAAGCCAGTACTTTCGCCGAGTGATTCAGAACTCCCTCGGCAGTCAAATCTCCGGCGCCAGCGCGTTGAAAGATTTCCGTCGCGGTAAGTTTGCGAGTCGCCGCAACGTGGGTTCCATTGCAGGAGCGCAGCCATTGCATCCGAATGCCTTCGCCACCGATTACACTCTCCAGGGATCCAGGTGTGCCGTGCGCGGCAGCCTCTTCCGGGGTGCCCGGCACATGCATGTAACCGACTTCTCCCGCAGTCCAATCCGTTCCACGGATCAACCTGCCATTGGCAAACACGCCTGCAGCGATTCCGGTTCCAATGGCAAGAAATACAAAATTGTCGACGCCGCGCGCGGCCCCAATCCAGTTCTCTCCGATCGCTCCCGTTCTTACATCGTTCTCCACTGCAGCCGGGATGCGCAAAGCAGACTCCAGCAAGCTCCGCAGCGGGACATGCTTCCAACCCCTTAGATACGACGTTTTCAACACGACACCCGTGTCTACGTCGGTAATACCGGGCGCGCCCGCTGCAATGGCCAGTAGCGAACGGCGAGACACGGAGGCATGATCGAGGAGATTTTTGATGCCCTCGCGGATCAGTTCGACAACCATGGCGGGAGACGATGTTTTTGCGGTGGAAGCGGACCATTTGCCCAGCACTGTCCCGCTCATGTCGGCCAGTGCAATTCGTAAATTGCTTGCGCCTATATCCACGCCAACCACATGCCCGTGGCCCGTAGGAATGCGCGGAGCATTATTTCGTCGACCGGAGTTGGATTTGCTTTTGGACGTCTTTTTGACCAGGGCTGTAGGGATTGGGGGCATGTCCGGAGCAGATTCAGCTCAAGACTAAGTTATCTTTATTTACGAAGTCCGTCAAACAGCAATTCCTCCTAGGCGAACGGATAATTGTGGCGTCGCTTATGAATTTATCGAATCGGATGGCTGCAACAGGCCCAGAACAGCGGGCTCAAGCACCGAATAAATCGCGCCCCACAGCACGGCCGAATGCCCCAGCGCGCCTAAACCCACCCGCACAACTCCGTATTCACTTCCCTTCAGAAGGGCTTCTACCTCCTGCAAAAGACGCGGATGGTTGCCCACCTCTCCGCCGAGCAGGATAACGCTGGGATTGAGAATGAGGGCCATGTCCAGCACAATGTCCGCCAAAATGGTGGCCCGTTGTTTAAGCAGTCGTTTGGCTTCGGCGTTTCCTGCCGCAGCGAGATCGAAGACGTCAGCCGCACAGTTCACCCTGAGATTAGAGCGGGATCGCCCGCGCTTGGCTTGCCAGCTTTTCAGAATCCCGGGAGCGCCCAACAGCTTTTCAAGCTTCCCATAATTGTGAATGCGCGGATGCTCTCTGGAAATGCTAGGTACCCGGAGATATCCAATCTCTCCGGCCGTCCATTGAGACCCTCGATAGATGCTGCCATTCACAAAAATGCCGGCACCGACGCCTTCACCGATAGTAATGAATACAAAATTCTTTTCTCCTTGCGCCGCTCCCCGGTAATATTCGCCTTGCACCGCCAGGTTGGTATCATTTTCGATCGTTACATTACATTTGAACTCCCCAGCCAGCATGCCTTCGAAAGGTACATTGCTCCAATCTTTCAGGGCGCTTAACTCCATCACGATGCCGTCTTGCACGTTGACGATGGCCGGAACTCCTACGACAAGTTCCAATAGCTGCTCCTCCGGTTGGCTCGCTTTGCGCAACAAGTCACGCACTCCCTCCCCAATCCGCTTGCAAACCAGAGAAGGAGACGACGATTTCCTTTCCAGTGAAACCTTTGCTTTTCCGATTTCCCGTCCGTCCAAATCGGCAAGTAGGAAGCTAAGGGCGTTAGGCCCGATCTCGACCCCCGCTACGCAGCCACGCTCGGCCCTGAATCGCAATATGTCTGGCGGTCTGCCGCCCGTCGAATCTCCCTCACCGATGGGTTCCACCAGTCCCGCCAGTGCCAGGTGCGCTACCACATTCGTCACCGTAGGAGCGCTTAATCCGGAAGCTCTAACCAAATCTGCCTTGGAACACGGACCTGCTTCGCGAAGAAGTTTCAACAAAACTTGAGCGTTGGTTTGGCGGAGTAAGGGAGGCCTTCCAATCCGCACCTGCTCTGTCGTCACTGTGAGATCACCTGCGTCCTTTTAATCCGAATCTCCATCATTTTATGGCAAGTGACTGATTTTGCCGACTGGATCAATTTCCGCATACATTGTAATGCTTAATAACTATCTTTGACGTACAATGTGCACGAATCGTCCGAGACACGTGCCCAACATGTTCGCACAGACAACTCCCAAACTGAACATGAGAACGCAGATGTTACTTTCAAGAGTGGATTCCAGTTTCCGCTTTCTCCGTTGCTTATTGGGTGTAGCGGCCCTCGCGCTCATTTTCACCAACGCGAGCATTGCCCAGAGCTCCCAACCTAAATTTAAGATCATTGCGTTGGCTGAGGCGGGCGGGATTCATCGGCCATTTGTCGATGCCGCCAAAGTGTGGCTGCAAAAGCTGGCCGCTGAGAATGATTTTTCGGTCGACTACATCGAGAATACCGACAAGATTAACGATGCGTTCCTCGCTCAGTATCAGGTGTTCATCCAACTGAACTATCCCCCCTACGGTTGGACAGCAACAGCAGTAACCGCATTCACGAAATACATCGAAGAAGGCCGAGGCGGATGGATTGGATTCCATCACGCCACCCTGCTGGGAGAATTCGACGGATTCGGAATTTGGCCCTGGTTCTCCGAGTTCATGGGCGGAATCAGATTCACCGACTACATTCCGAAGTTCGCCAATGCGACCGTCATCGTGGAAGATCCTTCGCATCCCGTGATGAAGAATGTGCCAGCGTCCTTTGTGGTGGATCAAGAGGAGTGGTACACGTATGACAAATCCCCGCGACCGAATGTTCACGTTTTGGCCCGCGTTAATGAGGCTACCTATTCACCAGATACCAAAACGAAAATGGGAGATCATCCTGTGATCTGGACAAACGAGCATTACAAAGCGCGCAATGTTTATGTTTTCATGGGCCATCATCCCGAGTTATTCCAGAATCCTGCTTTTACAACAATTTTCAAGAATTCCATCTTCTGGGCGGCTCGCCAATGAAGAGTTGTTCCGTTTTTCTACTCTTATTTCTGCTAGCCATCTGCAGTGCTATCCCTGGCAGCGCTCAACAATCGCGGTTCAAGGTTCTCGCCTTTTATTCCGATAACGTTGAGCCCGATCACGTTCAGTTCGCGGAGACTGCGCTTAAGTTTTTTGCCGCGCGCGCAGCCGGTGACAACTTTACCTTTGACTCAACCACCGACTGGGCGCACATGAATGATGCATATTTAAAGTCGTACCAAGTGGTGATTTGGCTCAACAACTCGCCTACCAAAGAAGAACAAAGGCGCAGCTTTCAGCGCTACATGGAAAATGGCGGCGCATGGTTGGGGTTTCATTTTTCCGGATATAACGACAAGGATACGAACTGGCCCTGGCTGGTCGATTTTTTAGGAGGCGCGGTATTCCATATCAATAGCTGGCCGCCATTGCCAGCCAGGCTCATCATCGATGACCGAACTCATCCCATCGCCAACGGAATCCCCGACTCCTACGAATCCCCTGCCAACGAGTGGTACATGTGGAAGCCGAGTCCCCGGCTCAATAAAGATGTTCGAGTCCTGGTTACATTCGATCCGTCCAATTATCCGCTCGGCTTCAAGGATGTTCTCACCGGAGGCGATCTTCCCGTGGTATGGACGAATACGAAATACAAAATGATTTACATGAACATGGGGCACGGAGACAAGATTTTCACGAGTCCAATTCAGAATAAGCTGATCAAAAATGCGGCGAACTGGCTCGGCATGGGAGCCTCCGACGCAGCCTTCCCGCCAGCGAGCGGCACGGAAATCAGTTCTCGCGGCATCGCGTTGAACCCTGCAACCCACAAAGCGTATGCGGTGAATACCGCGGCGGGCACTGTAACCGTGCAGGGGAATGCCGGCCACGATCCTGCCGAGATAAAGGTCGGAGCCGAGCCCGAAGCCATCGCAGTGAATCCGGTCACGAACCGCGTCTATGTGGCGAACTCGGGCAGCAGCAACGTAAGCGTAATCGATGGAGCAACCGATCAGGTTGTTGCAACCGTGGACGTAGGAGATCTTCCCTACGTGATCGCGGTAAATCCAGCCACTAACAAGGTGTATATCTCAAAAACCTTCAGCAATACTATGACTGTCATTGACGGAGCGACGAATGTGGCGAGCATTCTGAAGGTTGGCGTGCAGGCAGATGCGATTGCCGTGAATCCGGCGGTAAACCGACTCTACCTGGAAGGCTACGAAGGTAACAACGTGACCATAATCGATGGCGCGAACAACACCATAACAACGACCGCTGCGGGCACCCATCTTTGGGGAATCGCGGTGAACACCATAAGCAACAAAGTTTATCTGAGCAATACGGGCAACTCGAATGTCACAGTGCTCGATGGGAAAACAAATGCCGCGACGCCGGTGAACACCGGAGATATTCCTTGCGCGCTGGCTGTGGATTCTTCTACCGGCCGCGTCTATGCAGTAAATTACGGAAGCGATAGCGTGTCCGTGATCGATGGCGGCAACAACTCAATTGTTGCAACTGTAAAAGTAGGAGCACGCCCTCAAGCGATTGCGGTTGACTCAGGCAATCACAGAATCTACGTTGCGAATACGCACGATGACACGGTCTCTGTCATCGATGGCAAGGGCAACTCAGTCGTAGCAACGATAAAAACCGGCAACGGGCCCTTCGCAATCGTCGTGGATAGTGCAACCCACACGGCATTCGTTAATAACATATCCGGACCAACGCTGACGGTGATCGATGGACAAACGCTCTCGACGATGCCGTCTAACTGAAGATTTAGCAGGGGAAATAATATGTGGAAATTATTTATGTTTATTACGTTTGCGCTGACCACGTGGGCGCAGGAAGCACACCCGGTCCTCGCCCTGGGTTCGCCAGCGCCGAACTTTGAACTCCCGGGCATTGACGGAGCGACTCATAAGCTCGCCGACTACTCCGCAAGCCAAATCCTCGTAGTGGTGTTCATCTGCAACCATTGTCCGATCGCACAAATGTATGAGCAGCGCGTCGCGCAACTTGCGGCGGACTACAAGGATCGTGGTGTCGCTGTGGTTGCGATTCAACCGAATGACCCCAAGGCGATCACCATCGATGAACTGGATTCCTCCGACATCAGCGACAGCCTCGAGGAGATGAAAATCCGGGCCCAGTATAAGCATCTGAGTTACCCGTACCTTTACGACGGAGAAACACAGTCGGTCACGGATGCCTACGGTCCGCAGGCTACGCCGCATGTATTTATTTTTGACCACGATCGCCGTCTTCGTTATGAAGGGCGCATGGACAACAGCTATCGCGCCGAACTGGTGAAGACTCACGAGGCGCGCGATGCCATCGATGCTCTCCTGGCGCATCGAGAAGTGGCAGTTACGCATACTGGCGTTTTTGGTTGTTCGACCAAGTGGAAAGAAAAACAGGCTGCACGCATGGAAACGCTCCGGAGAATCGAATCGCAACCAGTGCAATTGGAGATGGCATCGGCTGCGGACTTAAAGACATTGCGAACGAATCCCACGCATAAAACTCTGTTGGTGAGTTTTTGGGCCACATGGTGCGGTTCATGCGTTCACGAATTTCCAGATTTTGAAGACACTTTCCGAATGTATGGCGTGCGCGATGTTGAGTTAGTCACAGTAGCGGCCAACATGCCGGACGAAAAAAACACCGTATTGCGTGTGCTTGAGAAAATGCACGCCACAAGCCGCAATCTGCTGTTTGCTTCAGACGATACCGCCGGACTACAGGCTGCCTTTGACCCGAAGTGGGAGTCGGCAGTGCCCTATACCGTCCTGATTGCTCCGGATGGCAAGGTCTTGTATCAGAAGCAAGGATCGGTCGACATGTTGGAGTTGAGAAGAATCATCCTTGCGAGCTTGCCATCGGACTATGAAGGGTTCAACAAGTATTGGGCTGCGCCATAAGTACCTACCGCGATGCCGAAGCTGCAACGCAACAGCTACAAACAAATTTTATGACAGATAAGATTCGATTGAACCTGGCATCGAGCTTTGCCTTAACACTTGCCCTGTTTGCAGTGACAACAGCGTGGGCCGGAGATGCTATACCGAAAGCCGCATGGCGACGCCCCCTCGGTCTTCCGCTTGCGAAGCCGGGCGTCACTCGAGTTCCTGGCAATATCGATGACGGGTTTTGGCAAGGCGCGCCAGTCGGCGGCTTTGGGTCTGGAACGTTCTCGCGCACTTACCGTGGAGACTTCGCCCGCTGGCACATAAAAGCGGGAGTTCACAAATACGCGCCCGTTTACGTCAATCAGTTTGCCATGTTTCAGCAGACTGAGGGCGACACGCAAGGCACGGCACGAGTCCTGATGACGGACCATCCAACCGACGGAACGCTAGCAAGCTGGCAATGGGATTATCCGGCGGGGGCAGGGGAATACGCGGCGCTCTATCCGAAGTCCTGGTACGACTACAAATGGAATAAATTTCCTGCTCACGTCGTGCTCGAACAGTTTTCTCCGGTGTTGCCGAACAATTATCGGGAGTCGAGCTATCCGGTCGCAGTTTATCGCTGGCATGCGGAAAACCCCACACAACACGCGGTCACGGTTTCCGTGCTTCTCTCATGGACGAACATGGTCGGCTGGTTTCGTACGTTCACTCGGGATTTTCAAGGTGCACCCAGCCAGGGGAACCACAATCAATTCGTAAGCGAGAACGTTGGCGCCGGAACGATGAAGGGAGTAGTTTTCGATCGCAACCGCGCGAGTGCCGTTCCGCGCGAGGCTGATGGGCAATTCGCAATCGCCGCTTTGGAGTCTCCAGGTCTTGAAGTAAGTTACCAGGCTACATTTCCTTCCGAAGGAGATGGAAAAGTTATCTGGACGCATTTCGCCAAAGACGGACGGTTGGCGAACAGCGATCTTTCCTGGGTGAGCGATAGCGAAAAGTTAGCGGGAGCCATCGCTGTGCGCTTCACTCTTCAGCCGGGGGAAATAAAAATTATTCCCATGGTTATCGCATGGGACTTCCCGGTCATTGAATTCGGCGAAGGGCGCCAGTGGAATCGCCGCTACACGGATTTCTACGGAACTGATGGGAATAACGCCTGGGCGATCGCACGCGACGGATTGCATAACGCCTCCGCGTGGAGCGATGCGATCGACGCGTGGCAGGCTCCTTATATAAATGATGAAAGCAAACCTCTGTGGTATCGAGGCATGCTCTTCAATGAGCTTTATACGCTAACCGATGGAGGATCATTCTGGGGCCGTCCCGTCGGCAGCGATAGCAAGGCTCCTCCTTCCTTTGCATTGTTGGAGTGCTTCGACTATGCATACTACGGAACTTTGGATGTGCGGTTCTATGCTTCGATGCCGCTGCTGAAGTTTTGGCCCGACATCGACAAGCAGGTGCTGCGCGAGTTTGCCGATACCGTCCCGAAAGAATGGCCGGAAAAGGGGCAGTGGGTGTGGAAGTCGCAACTGACGGGCGAACCCAGCCTGCACATGCGGAAAAAGAAAGGCGCAGTACCGCACGATCTCGGCGTCCCCGAGGGAGATCCTTTCATCGCCGTAAATGAACCCGGGTGGCAGGATACAAATGATTGGAAAGATTTGAATTCGAAATTTGTTTTGATGGTCTATCGCGATTATGTACTGACGGGAAGTAAAGACACAGCCTTCCTTCGCCAGATGTGGCCGGCTGTGCGCGAGGCCATGACGTATCTGCGGCAATTCGATCATGGCGGCGGCATTCCTGAAAATGGCGGCTACCCCGATCAGACCTACGATTCGTGGGTGGTGCGAGGAGTAAGCGCGTACTGCGGTGGATTGTGGCTCTCGGCATTGCGCGCTACCGAAGAGATGGCGCGGACGTTGAGCGAGAGCAACGCGGCCACGGAGTACCACGAGCTATTTCTCAAAGCCCAAAAAACATACGTTGACAAACTTTGGAATGGAAAATATTTCCGCTATGACACGGATAGCGAATATCGCGATGCCGTCCAAGCCGATCAATTAGCCGGGCAGTGGTACGCCAACATGACAGGTCTGGGAGACTTGGTCCCGCACGAAATGCAGTTGGCGGCATCCAGAAAAATATTCGACTTCAACGTCATGAAATTCGGCGGCGGCGAAATGGGCGCAGCCAACGGAATGGCCGCGGATGGCTCAATCATTCGCGATAACGAACAAGCGCCGGAAGTGTGGGTGGGAACCAGCTTTGGCTTCGCCGCGCTCATGCTCAGCGAAGGCATGCGGGACGAGGCTTACCGCACGGCCCGGGGTTTGTATCACGTGATCTACGAGAGCAAAGGATACTGGTTCCGCACTCCGGAAGCGTGGGACGTGAACGGGAATTTCCGCGCGTCGATGTACATGCGTCCGGCCGCAGTGTGGGCGATGGAAATGATCCCGCAACCTCGCGTTGAAACTTTGCCGGTCACTCAACCGGTCCAGGGTACAACGGATGATGCAAATAAGTAGAGGCCGGGTGGCTTTTCCTCCATTTCTTACCTCCCAAGGAACAAGCGCTAGAACAATACCTTCAATGCCAACTGAATGACGCGTGGGCCACCTCCGCCGAGGCCAGGATTGGTCTGGGCCACATCTGGGGTCTGCGTGATTTGCCCGTCGTAACAGGGGTTAGCTCCGTAGGGTGCGCATACCAGGTTTCCGTTCTGGTCATATCCCGGGGTAAGAACGTGATCCGGCTGCGCGAAGTTGGGGTGATTCAGGATGTTGAAGAACTCAGCCCGCAGTTGAAGATTCAGGCGCTCGGTGATTTGGGTGTTCTTGGTAATGGAAAAGTCCAGATTCTTATATCCGGGACCATATATAGAGTTGCGGCCGAGATCGCCGGGCGTTCCATTCGGTTCACTGAATGCAAATGGATTGAGATAGCCGGTGCCCGGTGTCCAGTGCGACAGGATGGGATTTACGCCAGTTACAACGTTGGGCCGCTGGTTGTAGTAGACGTTGTAGGGTTCGAAAGTATCGGTGGCAGTGTCAATCGGAATGGGCCTTCCGCTTTGCAGGCTGGCGATCCAGTTGAGCTGCCAGCCGGAGCCGAATTTCCCCGGGGCAAACGACGGAAGGTCATAGTTCACCGCACCTGTAAACCGATGCTTTGTATCGAAGGTTGATGGCCCATGCTCCGCTTTCAGATTCGATGGATCTTGTGGGAATGCCGCGCCGGGAGCGAAGTCGATTCCATCCGAAGCATCGTCGAGTGATTTCGAGAAATTGTAAGTAACAAACCCAGAGACTCTGTGGTTGTTAGAGAGGCGCAACGTCGTTTGCAATGAGTTGTAATTCGAGGAACTGAGGGGCGCTAGCTCATCAATTTGGTAAAAATTCGGATTCTGCCCGAACTCGTTCAGGTCGGTAAGACGGACCAGCTTCGTCCCTTTGCTCCCCACATATCCGATTTCAAATGAGCTGTATGGGTCTAGCTGCTGCTGAATGTTGAAATTGAAGTTCTGGACATAAGGAGTCTGAAACTTATTAGGCACGGCGAATATGTTGTAGGGACCGCTGGTAGCAACGCTCATGATCGGATCGACAGTATCGGTTCCGATGAAAGCATTCGCGTTGAAGTTCATCGGCAAGACTGCCTGGGGCCCGATCGGATTGGTGGCCACGCCGGCGGAGGTAGTGTAGTTGGCAATCGAGATGTCCTGCGGCACGTAGTCGTAGTAGATGCCATACCCGCCGCGCACTACGGTACTTGAGCGCGCGTTCCACGCAAAGCCAACACGAGGCGCGAAGTCGTGAAGATCGCGTTGATAAAGACTTCTGCTCAAGCCATCGGTGCCTAGCATGTCGAGCGTCCCATCCACAGGGTTGTAATTCGAGAGCAGGTTGTGGGCTTCACTGAGCGGCCCGAAATACTCCCAGCGCAGGCCGTAGTTGAGGGTAAATTTCGGCGCGAGACGGTAGTCATCCTGCGCAAAAAAGCTGAATCCATTGTTGAAGGTATCGCGATGCGTGTTCCCCGTGTTGACGGCAACGTACGAGCAGCAGAAGTTCACGTCCTCGTTGCCACCGGTGTAAAAATCTGCGAGAGAATCCACGATAGCGTCGTAGTTGGGGTTGGGTTGACCGTTCGGAAGCGTGCACAGATCACCCGGGAATGTGCATACACCGGCAGTGAACTGATAGATGCCGCGCTCGAGATTGTCATTGAAGTTGCTGATGGCGGCGCGGCGAAATTCGCCGCCAAATTTTAAAGTATGTTTGCCCGCAATCCAGGTGAAGTTGTCGAGAATCTGGAAACTTTGGCTGGTGCGCCCGCGGGGCACGCTGTAACCAATGGCACCGAGGTTTTCGATACCGGTGAAATCGAATTCAGGCAAGCCGAGTTTGCCGGTTCCGAAATTGAGCCCGTAGTCGGCGGGATTCCAATTTGAATTGAGCGAGCTGAAGGAGGTTGTGTAGCGCGTGTAGCCAAAACGGACCTCATTGATGTGAGAAGAGGACAGCGTGGAAAGCAGGCTGGCCGACAGAACTTGCACGCGTGTAGGCGAGGTTTGCGAAAAAGCCGGAAGGCGAGAACCGGTACCGTAACCTCCGGGGGAGCCGAAGGGAAACACCTGATAGTTGCGCGCGAAAGCATACCGGCCGGTAAGGAGTTCAGTGTTGGAAAGGTTGTGGTCGATTTTACCGATGAAGTAATCGCCGTTGTTGGTATCTTGCGCGACGCCGGCAATCTGGTTGACCGTACTCTTGGGGTAGAAAGAAAGAATGGCATCGAGACCGGGATTAATGACGCCACCGGGGTTGATGCCCTGGGCGATAGAGCGAGCTTCGGCAATTTCCGCTTGAGTCGGAACCAGCAGTGAGAAATCGGAGCCAACGTTTTCACGCTGCCCTTCGTAGGCGCCGAAGAAGAATGTCTTGTCTTTGATCACCGGACCGCCGAGTGAAGCTCCAAAATTGTTGTTCTGAAAAACTGACTTGCGGGATTCAGTGTTGAAGTAGTTGCGGGCGTCAAGTCCGCTGTTGCGGAAGAACTCATAAGCGGAGCCGTGGAGTTTGTTGCTGCCTGAGTGCGTAATGATATTGACCACCGATCCGCTATTGCGGCCGTATTCGGCGCCGAATTGAGATTGCAGATTGAATTCCTGAATCGCGTCGATTGGCAGTAAGGACGCAGGGGCTCCTCCAATCCCTGTTTGGTTGAGCGCGGAGTTATTGAAGAAGGGGTCGTTGTTATCCGTACCATCCAGCGTGTAATTGTTCGAGCGGTCTCGATTGCCATTGATGTTGAACTGGCCAAACCCGCTCTCTGTACCCGCAACACCGGAAGGGTCAACGGTAGTTCCGGGAACCAGTGCAACCAGCTTTCCAAAATCGCGCCCGTTTAGCGGGAGCTCATTGACGAGCTTCTGCTCGACAACCTGGCCGAGCACGTCGCTGGTGGTTTGCATGAGCGGCACGTCTTCGGCGTTGACTGTCACATGCTGGCTGGCTTTTTCCACTTGGGAAAGCTGGAAATTGGCAGCTGAGTCGAGGCCCACGTTGACCTCGACATTTTGGGTGACCTGCGAAAGCGCAGCCGCTTGCGCGGTCACCGCGTAGGTACCAGCTGGAAGTTCGGCGATAACAAAAGCGCCATCGGGACCAGTGGTTGCTTCGCGCTGCAAGCCGGTGGTGACACTTTTGGCAGTCACCCTGGCATTCGGCAGTACGCCACCGGTCGCGTCCGTGACTGTGCCGCGAATGGATCCGCGGAAACTCTGGGCCGAGGCGATCGGCAACAAGCAAAACAACGACAGGAGCATGAAGAAATATTTGAATCGGACGAGGCGCATATTAGTTCCTTGGATTCAAGTCATTTCCATAACTTTTTCAACGAAGATCGTCGAGAAATGCATTAGCGAAAATTATTTCTTTTCACTAAAAACAATGCCGTCCCGTCAGTGTCCTTTGTGCGGGATGAAAACTGGTTGTGGGGGCCGGATGTCATAAGCCGCAGCGAAACTAGTCTGATTGAGGGCAAAGCTGGCGCGCCCGCGGGAATCTATATAAAGCAAAGGCTGTTTTAGTGGTACATCGCTGAACGTTTTGACGAATGGCATTTGAAATTCCCGGCCGGCGATTGTGACCTTCAACAAGTCACCGCGTTGATAGCCGAGTTTGAGGAAATCCTCCGCACTGATGTTCGTGACTAAGTTGCCAAAGGGCCCATCGAGCGCGATGATCTCGCCCGTAAGGCCACGATCGTCAAGGCTAGAGGGGTGAAGTTCGAGACGGACGAATTGTTTGAGTTCCGGACCAACTTGGCTCCAATCATCACCTCGCGCGAGGTGTGCGCCGACCGGAGAAAAAATGTCTCGGCCATGAAAAGTGGAGGAAACCTTTGCGCCGATCATCCAGTCCGCATTCGTGATCTCGCGAACATTTTCGACGCCGTCCCGATCGGCAACCATGGTAATCAGGCCATTATCTGGGACTACAAAGAATTGGCCTCGTTTTGTCTTCACTACGATCGCTTTGCGCGTGCTCCCCACCGTAGGGTCGACTACTCCCACGAAAACGGTTGAGACCGGAAAATACGGTGAGGCCCCGAACAGGAAACGGGCGCCATCGGCAATCGAAAACGCGGTGACCTGATGAGTAAGGTCGATGATGCGCAAGTTAGGCGTGATGCCATACATGACGCCTTTGCAGAGGGCGACAGAATCGTCGACCACGCCGAAATCAGTCATAAAAACAACGGTCGGCGGAGCGAGGGTTTGCGCAGCAAGCACAGGCGAAAGCACGGAAAAAACAAGAACGGCGGTCAACGTCCATTTGCGGGCGGCGCGAAGGGCAATCGACATGGCAACGAGATCTCCTCTAAACCGATTATTCTACTAGAGGGTTCATGAGGAGCGAAGAGGCGATAGCCACTGCCGCTTCCTAGTCACTCTTGCATCACACGAGGGGCCAGTTAAGGGATACAGTTTGATCCGAACGGCTGGGTGGTTAGGGAGATCCTTCCGCCGGGGAACCCGCCGGACTTCGGGATGACGCCAAACTGCTGAAATCAGCCAAGTTTTCGAAAACTTCACCACTCCCGAATTAATCTCATGTTGCCGATGTTTAGGTATACACTCTGATTGTCGCTTCTAGCATCTTTCCGCCGTACCCCGTTCCGGGAGTCGGTTCCTTGCGAAATCTGACAGCACTCAAGCTGCGCAAGGAGCCGTTATGGCTAATAAGCCTTCGTCCGTCCGTTCGACCGCATTTTCCCGCTTAAAAAATCCCAATAATGATGTTGAGGGAAATGCGCTGAGGAACAGAATTCTGCTAGGCCTTCCACGCAAGGAGTATGACGCAGTTTTCTCCAAGTTGACTTCCGTGAGGTTGGAATTACGCATACTGATGCAAGAAGCGGGAGGGCAGATTGAGTACTGCTACTTTCCCAACACCATGATGGCTTCGGTTCTAAACGTCATGGCCGATGGCAAGAGCGTTGAAGTTGGACTGGCCGGCTGGGAAGGTTTCGTCGGGTTGCCGTGCATCGCGGGATTTCGCAGCAGCGCAAGCAGGGTCGTGGTCCAGGCCCAAGGCACTGCTTATCGAATAAGCGCCAGCGATATGTGGAAAATGGTTTGCACCTGCCCGCAGTTAAGCGCTGCCTTGCTGCGCTATTCGCAAGAAGCGACAATGGAAGTCACGCAGATTGCGGCGTGCAACCGACTGCACGAAATTGACGAACGGCTGGCACGATGGCTTCTGATGAGCCAGGACCGAATCCTCCTCGATGTATTGCCGCTGACCCAGGAGTTTCTGGCGCAGATGCTGGGAACGCGCCGTGCAAGCGTTTCTGTAGCTGGCAGCATTCTGCAAAGAGCGGGCCTCATTCAATCCGTACGCGGTAAAGTGGCGATCGTGAACCGAAAAGGTTTGGAAGAAGCATCGTGCGAGTGTTACGGAATCATCCAGAAGCAGTTGGAGAAATGGCGGCAAGAATCCCAATAGGTGGCTCTATGCACATAGCCCGCACCATCCCCGCCTAAGAAATCCCCAGCTCCAGAACAACGCTTGAACTGTGAGTTCTGACCCGCAGAACTTTGGTAACCGTGCAACAAATTGCATCTTGACGCTTCTGCACGGATGAATGAAGATGACCGGAACGTTAGCAGTCCCTGACGCCTTCACTTTTCTTCGGGCGTCGTTATACAGAGGTTGTTGTGCCATTTGCCGGGCGACAGGTGCGTGTATGCGCCCTAAAGCCCACCTGATTCCACCAACTATGCCTATCGTGAGAGCAAAATTTCCCCGTATCGCCAGCCTGGTATCAGGGATTGGCCTGGCTGCCGCAGCTTTGGCGCTTTTTTCTGCCGTGCCCGCGTCGACTCAAGATACGAAATCGGCCGGCGACATCACACAGATTCAGCACATCGTTTTTATCGTCCGCGAAAATCGCAGCTTCGATCATTATTTCGGACTTTTCCCCGGAGCCGATGGCACCAGTACCGCTCCGATTTCAAACGGCCAGACGATTAACCTGGGCCACGCGGTTGACGGCGAGCCACAGGACCTTTGCCACTCGCAGCCTTGCGCTCTGCTGGGCATGGACACGGGCAAGATGGACGGATTCGATCTGTTGCCCGGCGGAAACAAAAATAACGAATTCATCGCTTACTCGCAGATGCAACAGCAGGACATTCCCAACTACTGGACCTACGCGCAGAAATTTGTCCTAAGCGATCATATGTTTTCTTCGGGCTTTACCGACAGTTTTCCCAATCATCTTTTTACCGTGGGCGCTACATCCGATGGAGTAATCAACATTCCCTATCCTTCGCCGGACGATACCGCAGAGGACAATTACTACGCGTGGGGTTGCGATACTTTTCCCGACGTAACCGTGCAGCAAGTCGATGACAGCGGCAATATCAACGCGGTTTTTCCGTGTTTCAATTTTCCGGTTCTTCCGCAGAGCCTGAGCAACATCGGAGTGACATGGAAGTACTACGCCGTGCCGGAAGATACGGTGGGCTACAACTTCTCCACGCTGGATGCCATCGATTACATTCGCAACGGGCCGTTGTGGGCAAGCAACGTGGTTTCCGATCTCAACTTCATCAATGACGCTCTGACCGGCAATCTTCCGCAAGTCACCTGGCTCACGACCGGCCGCCACACTACAGAACATCCTCCGCAGAGCGTTTGCGACGGCGAAAACTGGACCGTGAACCAGATCAACGCCATCATGCAAGGACCCGATTGGTCCTCGACCGCAATTTTTTTAATGTGGGATGACTTCGGCGGCTTCTATGACCACGTTCCTCCGCCCGGCGAAGACCAATTTGGATTGGGACCGCGTGTGCCGTTCCTTATTATCTCTCCGTATGCCAAGCCGGCATACATTTCAGCGACGCAATATGAAGCATCGTCAGTTCTGAAGTTCATTGAAGAGCGTTTCGGATTACCGCCCCTGACGGCGAGAGATGCCAACGCGAACGACACCACCGACAGCTTTAACTTCAGTCAAACGCCGAACCCCGCAGTCATTTTGACGCCGCGCACGTGTCCGATTCCCGCCGCAGCCACGGTGAACTTCGGCCATTGGAACGCGGTGGGCACTACGAGCAGTCCGTATGGCTTGGTTCTCTCCAACTGGGGTGCGGCTCCGCTAACGATCAAGAGCACAACTGCCACGGGTGAATTTGCCGTCACCGGCGGATGCAGAGCAAAAGTGGCGCCCGGAAGCTCGTGCACCGTAAACCTTGCCTTCACTCCGGCTGCCACCGGCACTCGCACCGGAAGTCTTACGATTGTCGATACCGACGCAAGCAGCCCGCAGACTGTAGAACTGACTGGCGAGGCGACCGCGATCTCGCTTTCGCAATCGCCGGTAATTTTTGGGGGCAAGCTAGCCACTGGCTTCCCCGCGCTCACGACCTTCGGCACCACCGTGACGAGCCAGATAAAGCTTACGAACAAAGGCACTACGCCACTTTCGATTTCAAATATTGCGATCGGCGGCGAGTGGGAAAAACAATACAGCCAAACCAACAACTGCATTGCCGTTTTTCAACCGGGCCAGGGTTGCACCATTACCGCGGTCTTCAAACCGACGGTCTCGGGTTTCAATCCAGCTCCGCTGACCATTACCAGCAATGATCCTGGAAGCCCGCAGATTCTCTATCTGCAAGGCGTAGGAGCGCAGATCCACGTTCCCACTACTGTCACTTTGGCCAATGCCACGGTCGGTGCAACTACGACGAAGACTTTTGCGGTAACCAATGGCGGAAGCACCGCCCTGACCTTTGGTGGTTTTTCGACCTCGTGCTGGAACGAAACGGTGGGCATCTGCAACTACTACACCCAGACCAACACATGCGGCACCAGCCTTGCACCGAAGCGTTCCTGCAAAGTGACGGTTTCGTTTACTCCGGAGGTAGCCGGCAGCAGCCTGGGAAATTTATTCGTCATGGACAACGACAACACAAGTCCGCAACCGGTGAAGCTGGTAGGGGCGGGAGTCTCGCCAGGGGGCCACGCGCAGTCGGCGGCGCCTAAAGAAAAAGATCACGATGACGACTAGGGAGTGCCGATCTGTGCGAGCAGGCCGCGCTTGCGCCTTTCCAGAATAAGCGAGCGAACTCTGCTTTCGTCGGCTGGAGGCCACATTTCATCCAGCGCTTGCCACGCCTGGTCTTCGCGTCCGCTGTAGAGATAGTTCAGCACCACGATCAAGACGCGTCTCACGGTTTCATGCTGGTCGCCGTACAGTTGCTGATGGAAGTCCGATGACCGGAACTTTTCTAACGCAGCCGGAGTGAGTTCGCTGCGCGCCTTCGCGATCTTCTCGTCATATTCCGGAGTAAATTCACCGCTGATGTCCTTCAACTCGTTGCCTTCGAGTCGCAGCCATACTTCGGGAAACACGGACTCGGCATTCGAAAGCATGAACAGATCGAAAGCCCCGTCTCCGGTATGAATGACGACACTGCCATCTGCCTGCTTGCGAAAATAAACCGGAACCTGATTCTGGATTTTTCGGACCACGGCGGGACTTTTGCCCAGGCTGACAATCGTGTATTCAAAGCAACAACCCTGGTTTCCGGTGTAGGTGTCGAAGACCACATCCAGAGCGCCGCTTTGGTTGATATCGTTGCCCGAGATGTCATCAATCCATAGCGACCAGCCGCGCGCAAAGATTGCACGCGAGCCACCGGGGCGCATGACCGAAGCACGACATTGATCGGTCGCGGACGCCTTCACCCCCGGAGAAATCTGCACGGAGTATCCACCGATTTGGTGAACGCGGTTGTACCCCTTGGAATTTGGGCACGACGAAGAGGTTTGCGCATGGCAGACGGTGCAGGCTACCAGAGCGACGGTGAAAACAAAAAGGAATGCAGGACGGATCATATAAGGACGGCTTGGATTCTAACATCCGGCTGCGCCAAGCTAGTCGCCCAGATCCTCCGGGATCGATGTGATGACAACAAGAGCCACCGGCAAAGGCTGAGTGGCTTTTCCCGCTGGCGATGCACCGGGAAGTTTCACTTGCAGAACGCTGGTTCCTTCGTCATCGGTAATCAGGCTGGGCAAGCTCTCGTCGGGATCGACCTCAACCAGGCTCATTGCCACAGGATGATGAATCGCGGAAGCCAGGCGGCTGCGGTGAATCAACTCCTGCACCGGAAGCGTGGTTGCAGGAGTTTTGTCCGCGCGCGCCGGCGTCAGAAGAACGAAGTCCCGCGGCTCCTTCCGTTTTTCGCGCCAGTTGCCGCTTTTGGGCATGACCGCATATCGCATGGTGTAATACCCGGGCCGCAGCATCTGCGAGCGGTAGTCTCGCACATATCTCTGGATCTCCAGAAAATGGATCACGCCGATCAGTGAACCCTGCTTGAGTTGCCCATAGAGTACATCTTCGCCTGTACTCCCTGTTTCCGTGCGAACAGCTTTGGCCCAGAAAATCTCGCAGACCAGCTTCCTATCGTCATCCGATTTTTCGAACACCCGATAACCGAGGGGCTGAAGCTGGCTCACCAAAGCGGCGGGAAGGTCGGACGAAGCCTGCGCCTTAACACGCTGCATCGAGTAGGAGACCGGTTCGTCTTCACATTGCGCAAGGGTTGTTCCGCAGGCGAGAAAAAGTACGATAGAAAAACCCAGCCAACGATACTTACTGGGAGCGTACCGCATCGAATGCAGCATTTGGGGCATGAATGCAAGATTACAAAATTCGGAGCGTCCGGACAAACAATTCTCCCGCCGCGTGCAGAAACCAGAAATGTGCGAAGAGCTACGAAGCTGGCACAATCGCGTCAGTTTCGGTTTTGGTTGCTACGGTGACGCGATCCCTGCCGGCTGATTTTGATTCATAAAGGCACTGATCGGCAATGGTGAAAAGATCGCCTGCGCTTGTGCCGTGATCGGGGTAGGCCGCGACCCCAATCGAAAGTGTGATAGGAGCAAGTGAAACGTTCCGGTGGCGCAACGCCAGACTCTTAATTTCATGACGCAGGGCATCGGCTCGCGCGGCCGCGTGCTGAACGGGAGAATCCGGCAGGATGATCGCGAACTCTTCCCCGCCCCAACGGCAAGCGACGTCATCTCCGCGGAAAAATTTCCGCAACAAATCGGCGGTGGATTGAAGAACCAAATCGCCTGCATCGTGGCCAAATGTGTCGTTAAACCGCTTAAAGTGATCGATGTCGAGAAAAAGCACGGAAAGAGTCTGATCCTTGCGCCGTGCACGAATCAATTCCCGATCCAGCGACGCCTCCATGAAGCGGCGATTGAATAAGCCAGTGAGCGGATCGCGAATCGACTGGTCACGAAGTTTTTCGCGCGATTGAAGGCTGGCAAGCGAAAGAGCGATCTGTGCGGCGGCTGTGGTTCCAAGCCGCTGCCGGGCGTTTTTCACGCCGGGCCTTTCGTGATCGGATGCGGGAAAGTGAAGTTGCAAAACGCCAAGCGTCTCGCCTTGACCCACCATGGGAAGGCAAATATATTCTCCAGCTGGCATTTCCGATAAATGTGTGCAGGCTATTTTTTGCCCATGATTACTCCAGTGGGCCTGGCCGCGACGAAGCGCCCAGCAGTCTTCGGGCGTGAATACGGGATGCCAGCCGTCAGAACTTCCCCAACAAATTGCGGACTCAACCAGGTTACGCGAGGCCCGGAAGGTATATAGGGCGCCGGAGACAGCCTCGGGGAAGAGTTTCTGCGAGAACTCGCCCACCACCGCGCAGGCTTCCTCCGTGGTCGCACTGCATTCCAGCAGGCCAGCCATTTCGTTGAGCAGAGACATCTGGTCGGTCTGAAGTTCCAGCTCTTTTACCAACCGATTCAGCGCTTCTGTGTGCTCCCGCTCTGCTTTCGAAGATCGAACTTGCTCGGAGATGTCTCTACAAATGATGAATGCGCCACGCACCTCGCCGTCGATCGTGAGCGGAACACCTTGCAGTTCCAGATCAAAACACTTGTCTGCATTACGGTATGTCTGGTTCGTTTGCCAGAGCGCGCGTCCACTAATCACCTGGTTGGACCAGGAGGAACCTTCCGCGGAGTTCTCCTGAAACAAAATGGAGTCCAGATTGGAGCCTATAAGCTCGGTCTGTTCGCGCTGGAAAAATTTTGTAAAAGATGGGTTTGCCATTTCCAACGCGCCGGTTGGGCTCACCACCGCGATGCCCAAAGGACTGTTTTCAATCAGCGCATGCAAGTACGTCGTGCGTTCATGGAGAGCTTCTCCAATCTTGTGGCGTTCAGTAACGACGGATCCCACGATTAACCCGGTGGCCGACACCACGAGCATGAGAATTCCAATTCGATCCAGCAAGGCCGCGGGTGGCGGGAACAGGTGCATGGCGACGACGATACCGAAGTTAAGCGCAAGAATACCCGTAACCACGCGCCGGATCCCCTGCCGCATCGCCATCCACAAGATGGGGATAAAACTCAGATACAAAAGTTCCTGGTTGCTCCATCGAGGGCCAAACATAACCCAGAGCGCAGTCAGCATGGAAAGGATCTGACCAACGGCTTCGAGCAGTGAACCAACGCCTATGTCGAGGCGCATCGGTTTAAGGCGCGATTGCGCTCGCCGTATAAGGTCTGTCTTTGACTGTTTCGGCCGGAGACGGGGAAGGACATGGATCAATACAAAAGGAGCCAATCCCACAAGACCGATTTCATCACCTATAAACCAATTCGAGGATGAAGACCAGAAATCGCGCCATGGAATCGAATGATCCACCACCAGAAATGCGACGCCGGTAGCGGTTGCCGCCAGGGCCGCCAGCGTAACAACGCAGACATATAGAGTTACGTCCCGGCCACGTCGTAAGGTTGAATCAATCTTCAATGGTCCGCGCAAAATAATCGCAGCCAAGGCGTAAATGCTCGCAACGATGATCGCGCCTGCGGTTTCACCGTAAGACAAAATGGGCTGGTGGTAAATGGCAACGCCGGCAAGCGCGTCGGCAAAGGCAAACAGAATCGCATACCACGGGCTGACGTCCAGCAAGAGCGCGAGAGCCAGCCCGTTTGCCGGATACCAGGCTGTAACACCGAGATGAGAAATAAAGATGGTTTGGGGAAGGGCCAGGACGAGGTACATCGATACAAACATCACGGACAGCAGCGCGTGGCGGACGATCAGCCTTCTATTTTGCGCAAGACGCACCCTGAGTTTGCTTCCCCAGCCGTTGAGACGATCCATGCTGGGCCGGTTCAGGGTCGTGATGCCTATTGTCGAAGCGGGCCGCATATTTGTTTACTCTTTGTGCAATAGCACACTACGATGGTTACTTCGTGTTACTAACTTCGATTACATTCTTGCGATTGTGGGTGTACTGGGGGACATGTACTCTCGGTACATGAAGTTCACCCCCAAAGCCGGCGTGCTGGTCCAGAACCTCAGATTGGTTCATCGCGTCCTCCCTTTGGAACCCAAAAAGAGGAATGTTATGAAATCAATCATGGCTTTTACGCTCGCTTTATTCGCAATCGTACAAATGTCGGCCGCCAAAGAGTTGCCAGATGCACCCAGCGCCATCGCCCCGGTCAGTTCCAGCATGGAATCCACCGCGCCAGCTTCCCCGATGGCCACACCGACGGCGGCGCGCTTTGAAACCCATATTATTGACAAGAAGTTCATGAGCCTGGCCGTAATCACTACCGGCAGCACCTTCGCCGATTCCTACACTACGTTGTTTGCCCGCGAAAACTGGCTTGCCCACAAGGCCGGCGTCTGCAATATGGAAGTGGAATCGGCTTACCTCTACGGAACGCATCCCACTGTCGCCCGGACTTACGCGGTGGCTACCGTAAAGAGCGCGACTTCGATCTTCGCCGCCTACTACCTACGCAAACATCACAGCAAGATGTGGTCCTTGCCGTTAATCGCGAACTCTGTGATCAGCATGCAGGGCGTAACGCAGAATATGGAGAACTGCAATTAAGCCCTGCAAGCTTCAAGCGTTTCGATCTACTGCACAGTGAGAGTCAACGGCAAAGAATGTTTCAGGCTCCCGGAAGTACCAGTGGCCGATACTGTATAGCTGCCAGCCGGGGTTCCGGTTTTAGACTGAGACGAAGACTGGGGAGCGATGCCCGTACCACCGGCGCATGCCGACATAAAGATCAGAGCGGCAATCACCAAAGCAAGCAGAATTAAAGTAGGAAGCTTCTTCGAGCGCTTCTTCGATCCCGCAAAGACCACGCCGAATAATCCCAGACCCTGCAACTGCATCAAAACTGCGAAAGCAGCATAGTTCTTCGGTGAGTTGCCCGGAATAGCCTGCGATACCGTGGCCGTGGTTGAAACCGTCAACGTCACGGTCGTCGCGTTCGCACCGGGAGTCAACGTGCTAGGGGAAAACTTACAGGTAGCTAGTGTGGGCAATCCGCTGCAGCTCAATTGAACGGCATTCGGAAAACTACCACCAAGAGGACTGACAGTTAAGGTGTAAGTGGCTGTTGCCCCGTCTTGGATGCTGTCGCTCGTGGTAGAGCTCGACACGCCAAAATCAAGCCCCGTCCCGCTCAGACTTACAGTTTTCGGACTGCCCGCGCTGTTGGTAATCGTCAACGTGCCGGTTCGCGACCCGGAGGCGGACGGTGAAAATTTCACCGTTGCCGAACATGTGCCCCCGTTCGCGGCAATCGTAGTGCAGTTATTGGTTTGGGTAAAGTCACCGGTGGCGGCGACGTTGGAAATCGTCACTGCCGAGGTGGTGGCATTCGTGATCGTGATGGATTGGCCGTTACTCGTTGAAGCGAGCACCTGACCGGTGAAGCTCAATGATGCTGGAGCCAGCGAAATCCCGAGTCCCAACTCCCCCGTTCCCGTAAGAGCGAGCGTCTGCGGGCTGGTTACAGCATCGTCGGTCAAAGTAAGCACGCCACTGCGCGTGCCCGTGGCCGTAGGAGTAAAAGTGACCTGGATCTGGCAGCTGGAGCTGGCGGCCAGAGACACTCCGCAGTTATTTGTTTGCGAAAAATCTCCAGAAACCTGGATGCTGCTGATGTTCAGCGTTGCATTGCCATTATTGGAGGCGGTTACGGTTTGTTGCGCACTCGCGGTTCCGATAGGGAGCGCGGTGAACGTCAAGCTGCCGGGTACAAGCGCAACCACTGCGCCCGTGCCGGTGCCGGTTAGATTAATCACGTGAGGCGATCCAGCAGCATCGTCGACAATCGAAACAGAACCTGCGTCCGACCCAACGACGGTAGGCGTAAAGGTTACGGACATTGTGCAGGTGCCGGCTGCCGGCACGCTGCTGCCGCAATCGTTGGTTTGCGAAAAACCTCCAGTAGCTGTAATCGAAGCAATCGCGAGTGCAGCGCTGCCCATGTTGCGAACCAGCACGGTTTGTGAAGCGCTGGTCGTGCTCAGCGACTGCGATGCATATTCCAGACTGAAGGGCGACGCGGATACAGCCGCTGCAGCAGCCGTTCCGATCTTGGCGAGAAACACGTCTGTGTCGCCGCCTAAAATTCCCTGGAAACTTCCCTGCGTTACCGGAAAGTCGATTGAATCCGTAGTTCCTGTGACATAAACGTTGCTGGTAGCATCCATTGCCATTGCCGCGGGTAGATCGTTGCCGCTTCCGCCGAGATAGGTGGCGAAAAGCTCAGAGCCTGCCACCGGGTCAATTTCAACCAGCAATACGTCCTGATTTCCGGGTGTGTATTGCGAACCTTCGCTGGAGAAGCCCTCAATTCCATTGACAATCTGGAAAGTAGTACTGTTTGTAGAGGCCAGGATGTACGCATCGTCCGAAGCATCGAGCAGAATTGCCGATGGGCTGGATAGGTTGTATGGACCCAAAAACGTCGAATACAGCAACGTCGAAGCGGTGCCATCAAACTTGGTTACAAACGCATATTCGCAATTCTGGCTATAGATCGAGGGGTCGCAGATGTTTGTAGTGGTAATCGGGAAAGTGCCGTCACTAAAGGCGCTTCCAGTGACATACGCATATCCCAGGCTATCCACGGCAATTCCAGCCGCAGAAGTCAGAATTCCGCTCGATTCGTAGAAGTATGTCGAGTATGTCAGAGTTCCTGTGCTGCTGAACTTGCTTACGAAACTGACGGTGCTGTCTTGAGCGGTTGTATTGGTTGTCTGATACGCGCTTCCAGTAGTGGGGAAATTGTAGGTATTCGTAGTGCCAGTTACGTAGGCGTTTCCGGTGCTGTCCAGTGCCAGCGCTGCGATTCCGCTGTAGGGTGACGGCCAACAGGGGGTGCCGCAGTTGAAAGCCACATTGGAACTGCCCGCAAAATAAGTGGAATAAATCAGTTGCGATCCGCTCGGATTGAATTTGCTTATAAACCCATAATTTCCATACACGCCACCGCCGTTGGCGGAGACCGTGGACTGATATGCGTTAGCTACAGGAAGGTTGGTGGAGCTTGTGTTGCCGGCGATAAGAATGTTGGATGAACTATCGAGAGCGATGCTCGTGGGAAGATCCGAGCCGTTACCGCCAAAATAAGTCGAATACAGCAACGACGAACCATCCGCCGATATTTGCGTGACGAAGGCATTGAACGCCCCCGGATAGGTGCCCTGGTATGGATTTACCACGGGGAAGTTACTCGACGCAGTGCTGCCGGTTACAAACACTTCATTGGCGCTATCGAGAGCAAGAGCATAGCCGTAGTCGTCGCTGTTGCCGCCGAGGTAGTCCGCGTAGATGAGGGTTGAGCCGGTAGCGTCGAGCTTGGCCACAAATACGTGCGTCTGACCTGCTGGAAGCGCCCCGAGCACTGCGAGCGGGAAATCGGTTGAGTCGGTATAGCCTGCGACATAGATATTTCCGGTCGTGTCGACCGCAATGCCGGTGGGTTGATCATCGCCACTTCCGCCCAGGTAAGTCGCATAGGCCAGTACAGGATCAATAACCGTGGCCTTGGTTGGGTCCAAAGAGGAAAGGCGAAAGCCGACATGCGTGGAATCCTTCATCACATATTCGCCCTGCACGGGAACGCGCGTTCCGTTGGATTCCTGGTAGATTGTCGGGGTCTGGAAGTGAAGCTCGCCATTGCCCGTATTCAGAACGAGATTGCCCTGCGTATCAACCATAGTGCTCTTGGCGCCGTTGATTTCGAATTGAATCTGGTTCGGGTTCGCTCCTGGAGAAACCGCAAAATCGTATTCAAGCTGGCGATGATTCCCGTAGTAAACCAGATCGATGCCGGGATAAACATTGTGGTATCGAACTTTGGCATAGGTGGAAACATTTGTGATCCATTTCGTACGGTCATTGCCGATAAAATAATTGATCTTGCCGGGTTGCGGTTCTTCTCCCGTAACCGTCGGATTCGCGGCAGAGCCTACCAGGCTGAATTGCAGCGTGGTTGGGGGTTGTGAAGGCACTCCATCGGCTTTGTTCGTAACCGGCTGGCGCGCAGAACCTGACGCTGGACGGAGCGTAAGCACCATGCCATTGGCAGTAAGAAATGCCGTATAACCTTTGCCGCGGGATAAGAACTTGACTGGAGTGGCGGTTTGCCCCTGATTCGCTTCAAATGTCAACGGCAGCGAACCGCTATAAGCTGCTGCTCGTGGCGACTGCGAGGCAGCGATGCTCGATTGCGCCTCGGCTTGTGAGCCCGAGAAACCGGTACTGCCAATCATGACAGCCAGAAGAGTTACGGCGAGAACTTTGATTCGCATTTCAGTTTTATCCCCCATAAGCGTCCTGTGCGCAGCATCGGTACCGTTACGTTCGTTCCTTACGGTACCGGGCTGCCCAGGCATCATTTAGAGAATATGCATGGCTCGTGCCGAACCTGCGGCGAGGCGGTAATGCTACTAACTATCGTTATTAGTTTGATTTACAGCCGATGCTATGGAAGTAAGTGCCGGAGTGAACTTACTGATTCTGTCTAACTTTCGGACTGGTGTCTTGTTACTGTACGCTTATAGATGGAGTAAAGATGCTATTCAGGTCCGGTGAGGCGGTTCCGTCTGGCGACGAAGTAACGTTCCCACTGTGTTGATCGATCAGTAGTTTTTGGATGGCCTCGGCGCGTACTGGCTTGGAAAACAGATAGCCCTGTGCCATCTCGCAGCCAATATGTTTCAGTAAGTCGAGCTGCTCCTGGGTTTCAACTCCTTCGGCAATCACCTTTAAGCCAAGATTGTGCGCGAGCATAACCACAATGCGCACGATTTCGTGCGTTTCGAGGTCACTATCCATGCGAGAGATGAAAGCACGGTCGATCTTTAAAATGTCGACTGGGAAGCGCTGTAAGCGGCTGAGCGAAGAGTAGCCGGTTCCAAAGTCGTCGATACTCAACCGAGCGCCTAAACTTTTGAGCTCGGCAAGTACGATGGCCGATCTTCCAGCGTCCGCCATGGCGATCGTCTCAGTGATCTCCAGATCAAGGCTGCTGGAATTGAGTCCGGTTTCATATAGAATTTGCCGGATTTCGAAAGCCAGTTCCGGCTGGGCGAATTGCCGGGGAGTTATATTGATGCCGATACTGAGCGGCGGATCTAAAGGGAAACGCTCCTGCCATAATTTGACCTGCCGGCAAGCTTCCTGAAGCAGTTGACGGTTGATCGGCAAGATAAGCCCGGTTTCGTCGGCGACCGTGATGAAATCGCCAGGCATTACAAGCCCTTCCGGTCTTTGCCACCGGCTGAGCGCTTCAAACCCAACGATCCTGCCGTTTCGCAAGGACACAACAGGTTGGTAATAAACCTGGAACTCGCCTAACTCAAGCGCCCTGCGAAGATCTGTTTCAAGCTGCATGCGTTTCACAGCCTGCGCATGCATGCCATTATCGAATACCTCACAATGCGCCTTGCCTGTATGCTTGGCGCGATACATGGCGATTTCCGCGTCACGCAATACGTCTTGCGCATCTCCCCCCTGGTCGTCACCAAACACGATGCCGATGCTGGCGGTGACAACGATCTCGTGGCCATCCACATCAAATGGCACAGCCAATTTTCCCTGAATTTGTTCCGCCATGCGAACTGCATCGCTTGGAGCGCGAAGATCTTCAGCCAGTACGGCAAACTCGTCGCCTCCCGGCCGCGCTAACGTCCCGTTAAATGCGATAGATTTTCCGGTCGTGTCCTGATGCTTGTTCGCAACCTCTTCGGAAAAAGCTGCTAATCGTTGAGCAACTTGCAGCAAGAGAGTATCGCCGGCAGAGTGTCCCAGGCTATCGTTAACGACTTTGAATTCGTCAATGTCGATGAGCAATACAGCGAACTTGAACGCGGCATGGCGGCGAGAACTCGAAATCGCATGCCCCAACCGGTCGAGAAATAAGACCCGGTTGGGAAGATTGGTGAGATCGTCATAGAACGCGTGGCGCGCTAACATCTCTTCGGCGCGCTTTCGCTCGGTTATATCCCGGTTAATGATCACCAATCCATCCTTGGTGCCATCGGCGTTGCGAATCACGTTGCTGGTAGATTCGAGAACTCGCCATGTACCGTCTTTGTGACGGATGCGGTATTCGAGCCGCTCTCCGCGGCCGGTAACTTTGGCTTTTTCCGCCGCTTCAATTACACGCGCGCGGTCGGCCGGGTGAACCTGTTCGAGCGAAGATGTAGCTTTCAATTCCTCCGGACAATATCCTAGTAATTTCTGATATGCGGGGCTGATATAAACGCGCTGGCCCTCGGCATTTACCACGGCTATCATATCCGCCGCATTTTCTGTGATGAGCTGAAAGAGGCGATCACGCGCGGAAAGCTGGCGGCGCATGCGCACAAGCTGCATGTGCTGGTAAACGGTATAGATATCGAATAACAGAACCAGGGCGGCAAGCCCGCGTACCCATTCCTTCAGGTTGAGCGAATAGGCATCATCAATGCGAATGCGAAAATGTTGGTAAGTAAGGGTAAATATGCCGAGAGTGAGTGCTAGCGTGACCGCAACAGCGAAGCCCCACAACCACCACTCGCGCCCTTCTACCTGGCGCAAGCGGAGGAGCGATGGCTCCGACCCGCTCGTGAATTCTTGCCCAGTTTTTTTCATGGCCAGAAAGCCGGACAAGGGTAAAGGGGAGGGCTTGTCGGGCCGTATCTATCTGTTGTTGCTGTGAGACTGCTTTATGTTAGTTGGACACCTTCCAGGACTGCACCGCCGCGTAAATATTCAGCCGCCCGTAACCCATCCCCGGGGAAGAAATCCACAGAGCATGGGCGATTGCTGCCGCCGCGCTTTGCTGATTCACGCTGGCAGAGACATTGACGAGTAAAGCTGCCGTACCCGAAACAAATGGCGCGCTGAAAGAGGTTCCCCATCCAGCTGAATACGTACCGTACGGGTAAGTCGAGATAACGCCTTCTCCGGGCGCCGCAACCCAAACGTCTGAACCGTAATTAGAAAAGCTGGAGCGAGTATCGTAATCCGTGGTCGAGGCAACTCCCATTACTGCGCTTAACGCCGCTGGATATACATTGATGTCCTCGCTGCTGTTTCCTGCGGAAGCAACACAGATGATCCCTTTGCCGTTAACATAAGTAATAGCATTTGCCATTGCCTGCGAATAGGAGCCGAGGCTGAAGCTCATGCTGATCACTTTTCCGCCATTATTGGCCGCGTAGTAAGTGGCTTGAATAATGTTTGAGAGATAACCGGTTCCATCGGCAGCAAAAGCCTTCAATGGCATGATCTTGGCGGTCGGTGCAACCAGGTGAACGATGCCGGCAGTCATAGTGCCATGGCCGAACGCGCTGTAAGGTCCGCCATCCAATACGGCGGCTGTGGATTCATTTAAAACCGCAATTGTGGATGAGTTCACAATTGCCGGCATCGGAGATCCGCCGTCCAGCACCGCAGCCGTGGATTCGTTGACATCGCCCATCTCGCTTCCACTGGGCGTATCGTTGATGAAGTTATAGCCGGGCACAAGCACTGGCACTAATGCGGGATGTTGCGTATCTACGCCGGTGTCAATCATTGCCACTGTTCCGGCACCCGTGACTGCAAATGCGCCCTGGGCCGCTTGTACCTGAACGATGGCGGAAGCTGGTTGATTCGCGTATCCATCCCAAACCGCAGCGCCATAATAAGGAAGCGGTGTCTCATCCAACAGCGACTCGGGGATCGGGCCAACCGTTGCCTCGACCAAAGAAAGTTGTTGGTCGACTTCCGCATCGATAATTCCGATTTGATTCAGCAGCAACGACAGAATGGAATTTAGCGGGAGTGGGTCATTGATCGTGATTACAAACAGCTCGCCAGAAGGATCCCCTAAATTGAGCGAGACTTTGCAATTTAGAATTAAGCAAGTAGTCTTGATCCCCGCAACTCCAAGCGTATCGCGTACGATGATTCGCTGTTGAGAAAACGCCTGCGGCAGTGCGGTCAAGATCAGAAGCAACAGTATCCAGCACGATCGTTTCATATAACCTCCCTAAAGCCTACCGGGTTCCTGGGTAGAACCATCGACCTATAGGAGATTTCAACACCACTTATGTGCCATCTCAAGTTACGAAGTTTTAGTCCCTGCGTTACCTAGGTTATGCCTCAACCAGGCCCCGAATACTCTCACCATTTGGCACTGGTACAACGATCTTTCGATTATCGGGTATGCCGAATACAAGTTGTAAGTGGTCTGCGGCTGTAAGACCAAAGTCGAACTCGCCAACATCATTAGTCTTGCTTTGCGACAAAGTATCTCCTTTGTAAAGCAAGCTCACGGGAATACCACTCATCCCATGGTCAGGCTTTGCCGAGTCCAGAAGTTGCCCGATCAGGACCATGGATTCTGAGCCCGGCTTCGGCTGCATGCGCATATCGATACACACGCTGCCCGATTGGTAAAGCAACTGGCGGACAACCGAGGCTGTGCTACGTACTCCAGAAGTGATCGGTTGCAGAGCGCTATCGAAGAGAAGGCGGGCAAACTCGAATCTGTCCTCTTGGGCCGGCTGCTGGCTATGCAAAAGAAAGCTTGATTTTACGGCCTCTAACGCCCATACGGGAGGCTCGTAGGTTGCTTCATGGATCGCAAAGTTAACGACCTGCTTCCATGTATCGAAAGTCTTCTTGCAGATGACGCATCCACGACCCAAGTGTTGACCCATCTGTATGCTCCCATTACCGCTCTCAATACCACGGGCAAAGTCAATCCAAGCGTCAATCGAATAATGTTCCATAGCCTTCCTCGCGGTAAACTTGACTTCTTAAATCTAATGAATAAGGGTAGGTAAGGGCTCAAAAAATATAGGCTACTAGGAAAACATTAGGTAAGGTTACCCTGGAAGTTACCCTGCAATTATTTGCCAACTAATGAGAACGGAGCCCAATAGTAAGGATGGGGATAGCGTTGCCGCAGGTCGATTGTAGCTTGCCGCAGGGCTTCAGCCTTGTCTATGCAGCTATTCAAATGTTCATAAAATAATGCCATAAACTCGGCTGTGCTACGGTCTTGCACATCCCAAAGAGTCAGAAGCGTCGTCTGCGCTCCCGCATAAATAAGGCCGCGAAGTAGGCCCAGCAGTTCGTCTCCATCTCGCACTACACTCAATCCGGTTGTACACCCGCTGAGTGTAACCAATTCGGCGGGTAGCCTCATCTGATAAAGATCGTAGAGGCTCAAGATGCCATCGCCGAGCCGAATCCCGGAGAACATCGGGTTGTCTTGACGAAAAAAGCCGTGGGTCGCGATGTGAATCAAACGGGCGTGCTCACCTTTTGTCTGCAATACCTTTGCCGTCGCCGCTTCGCCAACGAACAGATCGGACTTAGGAATCGCCGCGGCTACGGCTCTAACTTCTTCCGAAACAAATGGCGCTTTCTCATCCGGGATGCCGAGCACCAGGGATCGTCCGGCATGGTTTGCGGAGCGCGAATGACAAAGCGTGAAAATCGTAGCGCTGGGCGCGTAGGATATGCGAAAATCGTCAATCAGATGCTTCTTACCGTCGTATAGCGCTTGAAACGGCAGCGAATGAAGCGCTCCGTGAGGCACAATGAGCAGGTGATCTCCCTGAAGCAGGCTTCTGACAGGCGTAATAATTGCTTCATGAAGTTCCTTCAAATGCCTCAGCGTTGTCTCCAGAAGAGACTTGCCAAATGATGCAATATACCCCTGCCCCAATCGAAATTTTGAGAATTGATAATGCAATCTTGTTATCAAATCGTTGACTCGTGCAATGGGGGCAATGGGAAGAATTTCAAGTGAGTTGCAACGCAGCACGACGGCAACGAGTTGTTCTCGAATTTGAAAGTATTCCAGGAGCGTAGATTCCGGTGAAAGCACGGATCGAACTTCATCGAGCGTCGCCGCCCTGGGAGTAACAAGGCCTGCGGATTCTGCAATTGGCAGCGGTATCTCGCGCACGGCCCTAAGAAGTTCGCGTTCCCGCTTGCGAATCTCCATCTGAATCGTTGCTGCGCGCTCCGCGGAACCTTTGCCTTCACCCAGTTGTTCGGCCTCGTATTGACTGGTGAACCAATTGATCTCGGTGCGAAGGTTTTGTATTTTGCGGCTCAGATTGGAATCCAGCGCCATATCCATTCGAAATTCGGATTTAGAATTCAACATTAAATCGCGCAGGCTCCGTGACTTCGATTGCTCGATGTGCTCAAACGCATCTTCTAACCGCCGGCGCGGCGAGCCGCTCAAGCACAGCTCCACCAATTCTTCATAAAGCACAAGGCGGTTCTTCATGAACGAAATTCTGAGTTCTTCGCGGTTCAGACCACTCCGCAGCGTTTCTAAAATATGCCGCGCCTCTTCATAACTTTTGTGGGCTTGCTCCGGAAGGCTCAAAGCCACACGAACACGCCCCATTAAGTGATGCGCTTGGCAACGTAGAAGAGGAAACTCAATATTTTTAAGCCGTTTCAGCGCAGCTCCGCAATGCGGCCGCGCGGAGGCGGGGTCATTTTTTTGCAGAAAGAGTTGAGCCAGTAACAGGTGGCACTGAATCAGGCTGTATGGAATCTTTGATTTTCGAAACACCTTCAGCGCTGCCAGGCAAAGCCGCTGCGCTTCCGTATAGTGTCCTTGCTCGCGTAAAACAATCGCCCGGTAGAGGTCCATTCGCGAGCACCAAAGCGGATTTCCTTCACGAGAAAACATTTTTCTGGCTTTTGCAAAAAGCTCTAACGCGGGCGCGGCTTGGTTCTGTTGCCAGGTTGCCAGCGCGAGATTCGCCAGTGATTTTCCGCCTTCGTAAGCCATACCCAGTTTGCGAAAATCTTCCGCAGCTTGTCTTGCCATTTCCTGTGCGCCAACACTCTGGTTCACTTCCAGATATATTTCCGACAAGTCCAACTGGCAGAGTGCGACATGATATTTGTCATTGGTCCTGCAGCACAATTCGCGCGTGGAACGAAGTATTTCAATCGCGCGGTCGTGCTCCCCTTGCAAATAATAGAGGGAGGCCATGTTGTAATCTGCCTGCGCCACCAGCACATGCATTCCATGTTTTTGTGCGAATTGACGGGCTTCTTTATGAACGGTAAGGGCGCGGGAAAAATCGTTGAGCAGGACAAAGCACGTCGCGACATTGTGAAGCGCAACTGCTAGAGCTTCGGGATCTTTTTCTGGATCGGAACGGAAAATCCCCCAGGCACGTTGATAATGGTCGAGAGCCTCGGCATACTGACCTTGCCGCTGAAAAATATTGCCGGCATTTAAATCCACTCGCGCCGCGCGCCACTCGTTATGTTCTTTCAGGAAAATTTGGCGAGCATGTTCAGCAGCTGATAGTGCACGCTGATACCTGCCAGTGAGGATTAACGGCTGAATGGAAGCACTTAAGGTACGCGCTAATTCTCCATTGTTTCCCAGGCCTGCGAATACGTTGCAAGCTCTGGCGTGATATCGAACAGCCGATTTGTTATTTCCCGAGAGATGAAGTGCATTCCCCATGGTGCGAAGACTCTCGGCCACTGCGGACTTGTCTCGCAGTTTACGCGCAATAATGACCGCAATTTCGGCAAGGGTGATAGTTGGTCCGGCATCGATCTTAGCGCGCTCGCGCACTGAATCGGCCAGCCACGAGACTACATCCGGGTGGAACAGTTCATCGTGTTTGGATAAAAACTTATTTTGTGCGGTTTTGTTTTTGAGCTCGTAAAGTTGGGCGAGCAACTCCGGTGAGACGACCGGACTTCGCGCAGTGGCGGACGACGACATTGGCACCCGATTTACTCCCCAATCCGCTCCAACTGCATGCGAAGTTTCTCCAGGCAGCGTTTTCGAATAAAGCCTATGGAACCAAGCGCGACACCCAAATCTTTCGCGACAATTTCATAAGGTCGCGCGGGTACATCGAAAAAAAGCATCTGAACGAGTTTCTGACAGCGAGGCGCCAATTCCAATAAGGCTTCCCGAACCATCTGTTCTCGCTGAATCTGCGCAATCAAATCATCCGGCTCCGCCGCCGATTCCTGCGCGACTGAGTCGTCAAGCTCCGTCTCTCCGTGGCGCTGGTGTGCTTGCTTCTTATGAAAGCATTTATTCCGGGTGACCTGAATGAGCCATCCCGCCAGGGCATTGGGCTCGCGCAAGCGCGGTAATTCCTTCAATAGATCGAGACAAACTGTCTGAAAAATATCGGCGGAGTCTTCCTGTGAGAAACCAAAACGAACAGGAATTGAATAAATAAGATTTTTGTACTTCCCGACCAGCGCCGACCACGCAGCTTCGCTTCCCTGCAGACACTCCTTGACCAGGGCAGCATCAGAGAATTGATTTGTATGAACTTTTTTAGTTTTCCCCGGGGCCGGTTTCATAATTAGTGGGCCACCGATCCGGAAAGAAACAGTTCGGGTGAGTTCCAGAGAGTATGAGGATCGAGGACAGCGGGCTTTAAATTTTGTACATCATTTTTCGCCCCGACCAGTATGTCGGGACTCGCCAGGCAAATGATAGGTAATTCTTCAGACAAGATTTCCTGCACCCGGTCGTATAGCGCTTTGCGCTTTTCTGGCTTGAGTGCGGAAAGCTGATCTTGCATCAGCCGATCTATCTCCGCCTCCCAAGTCGTGCCGGGATGCGATTCGCCAAGATCCCAGACGTGGTCGTTGCCTGAGGACATCCATACATTCATCTCGGCACTGGGATCGACATCTCCCGCGCCTAAACCGAGCACCGCGGCTTCGTAGTCATGCGTCTGAAAGATGCGGTCCAACATGGAATGGAACTCAAGCGGCACGACCTGAACCTGAATCCCCAGATCGTTCAAATCGGCCTGGATCATAGTCGCCATTTTTGTGCGCTGAACATTGGACGCACTCGTAATGATAGTGAACCCTACGGGCACGCCTGATCGATCCAGCAAAGTATTGTCGGCCTCCAGGAAAATCCATCCGCTTGAAGGAGCTTCCTTGCTTCTTCCAAGGAACGGGCTGGGTGTGGAATCGAAATATTTGCCCAGAAGCTATTGGCCGGCGTGACAGGAGTCCATAAGGGGGTGCCGCGGCCGCGGTATACAACCCGGGTCATGGCTTCGCGATCGATGCTCAAGGAAACAGCCCGACGAAATTTCGCGTCGCGAAACCACAATTGCTTTTGCGATAGTTGAGCTGGAAGAGAACTATTCAGATTGAAGAATAAGAAATTGAATTCGAGGCTGGAACCAATATCTTCGAGGTGAAATCCCTGACCCTGATTTTTTTCCAGAACCATGTAGTCTTCAGCGCTTAGCCGGTTGATAATGTCTGTATCCCCAGCCTGAAAACGGATCGCTTCCGCATCTGCATTGGCAACGAAAAGGAAGGTAATCTCGTCCAGATAGGGCAGGTGATTTCCCGCTTTGTCGACCTTCCAGTAATAAGGGTTTCGTTCGAGAGTAATATGCTGTCCGGCAACATACTCTTTCAACCGAAACGGACCGACGCCGGCAATTTGTTGCGGAGGCGTAGTCAAGCTCCATGCTTGCGGCAATTTCCCGTCGTTGTATGCTGCCTCAAGTAAGTGGCGCGGCAGAATCGCAATGCTATCGAACAATCGCTCGGCCGCCGCGTATGGGCGGGATAAATTGAATATCACGGTGTAAGCGTCGACCTTTTTCACTGCGATCGGCTGGCCGCCGACAACTAACACATCGCGCACAGGAGAATGGATGCGTTCATCGAGATATATGTTGAAACTAAACACCACATCGTCAGCATCAAGAGGATGGCCGTCAGAAAAACGTAACCCGTGGCGTAACTGCAAGCGATATTGCAGGCCATCAGGCGAAACATGCCATGTCTTCGCGAGAGCCGGTTCTATCTGCTGCGACAGCCTGTTAGTGTGAATTAAATCGGAGGTCAATTGTGCAATCAATTCACGCGAAGAAACATCTGTAGAGGTAACAGGGTTCAGTGTTTTTGGTTCGGAGCGCAAGGAAACAACCAGACGGCCGCCTGCATGCCCAATTCGGTTGTCGCTAAGGAAGAGATCTTCAGTGGAACGCGAAGATTGAGCGTGCGCAAAAACACTGACAAATGCGAACAAGCCGACCGCGATAGCTAAAATAAGGCGACAGCTTCGAAGCTTCATTCGACGCACTCCGTCACTGGTTATGCGCTGCATTTCGCCCTTTCCTGCAGTGCATTCCCAAGTAATTGGTAGGAAAAGAACACCGGGATCACCGCAATCCCTGGCGCCCACATCCACCAATACGAAACCAGCACATCGTACTGCTGAAGCGTTGCTAACATATTACCCCAACTAGCCACCGGTTCTCCCACACCCAGGCCCAAAAAAGATAACGTGACTTCGGCAAGAATATATTGGGGTATTAGTAGAGCTGCTTGAGTTAGCACAACACCATAGGTTTGCGGCAACAAGTGCCGGCGCATGAGATAGAAATCCGATGCTCCGAAACTCTTCGCTGCGAGACAATAGCCGCGCTCTTTACCACTCAGTACAATGCCGCGAACCAATCGCGCAGGGCGCGCCCAGCCAACTACACCAATAACTACGATAAGTAGCAAAAATGCGCGGCTCGGACTGATATGCAGCGGCAGAAAAGCTCGAATGGCAAACAACAAATAGAGCCAGGGGAGGGCGAGGAAAACCTCGACGCAGCGCATGATGGCTGCGTCAATCCACCCGCCATAATAGCCTGCCATCATCCCCAACAATGCACCCATCGTTAAGGTTAGTGCCGTTGCCAAGAACCCGGCGAATAAGGAGATCTGGCTACCATAGAGAAGGCGCGAGAAGACATCCCGGCCGTAGCCATCGCTGCCCAATAAAGAGATTCGATTTGGCGAGTCAACGCCAAATAAGTGCCGCGTCGATTGGAAGAGGCCGAACAGCTCATACTTCGATCCTTGCACCCACCATCGGACTATCTTGCACTTCTCACGATCTTCGCGATAGATCCCGCTGCCCTCTGTATTTTCGATCAAAGCACACACTGATGGGCGCAAATGCCATCGCCCTTGGGCGTCGACAAAATGGAGCGAGGTGGGAGCGGAGTAAAGCATGCTTCGATCCTGCTGGGCAAAATCATAAGGCGCAAAAAAGCCGGCAAAAAGCGCAGCCAGGTGCAATGCGCCCATGAAAATCAGCATCGCGGTAATTTTCTTACTTAGTTTCACAACAATCCTTCAGTCCGAATGCGAGGATCAGTGCCGATGAGCAGAATATCGCCCAGTAACATGCCGCTTATTAATGTGAGAGAAGCAAACATTACTGCGCCTATGATTACGTAAACATCGCGCGCCAGAATGGATTCAAGCAATAGCGGACCGAGCCCCGGCCAGCTCATGACAACTTCGATTAATAATGATGCGCTCAACAAAGAACCCAATGACAGGCCGAAGAGCGAGATAAGAGGATTCATCGCCACCGGGAACGCATGGCGAAGCAAGATTCTCGAGCGGCCGATTCCGTGCGCGTGCGCAGCGCGAACGCAGGGCGCTGCCAAAGCCTCAATCATCGCAGCTCGAATGTGACGCAGCAGGGTTGGAAGGCTGATCAGGGTCAAAACTATAACGGGGCCGAGCAGATGAATGCCTATATCTTCCGTCTCCACCCATCGACCACGGCCCTCAGCCGCCAGGGATATGATTCCACCTGCCGGAAGGAGCCTGGTCCGCACTGCAAATAACAAAAGACCGAGAGCCAGCATTATGTCGGGAGTAGCGAGCAAGATCGAGGTCAGCAGCGACGAGCTGGCATCGAACCATTTGCCATGCTTCTCCGCGCTATGAATTCCCCAGGGTAGAGCGATCAACCATGCCACGAGAGTTGAGGAACCTGCCAGCAACAAAGTGTTACGCGCCCGCGACCAGAGCAAAGGGGCGACCGGAGCGTTGTATGCGAATGAATATCCTAGTTCGCCATGTGCGACAGATTTGACCCAATGGATATAACGGACTGCGAACGGCTGATCCATTCCATATTGACGGCGAAGCTGGGCCACCGTCTCGCTGGAAATCTGTGGATTTAACTTCATTTCGTCGAAGAAACTTCCAGGAGAAAGCTCAAGAAAAATGAAGGAAAGCAGGGAGACCCCTACAAGGAGACAACCACTTTGCAAAATGCGCAGGACAAGATATTTCATCGTAACCACGATCCTCCTGCATGCGCACCCAGAGCTCTGGCTGCAACAACCGCTCCTGGTAAAGCCGCTGGCTCTTTCGGTGTAATAACCATTTCCGATGCTTTAACTCGCTTTGTGACTTGTCCCTTATGAAGAACAACAATCTCATCCGCAAATTGAGCGACGAGAGCCAGGTTATGCGAAATATAGAGATACCCCAGGCCATGCGCAGCCTGAAGATCAAGCAGAAGGTTGCTGATCTGCCCTTGAATCGAAAGATCAAGTCCGGCCAAAGCTTCGTCCAAAATTAGGAGCTTCGGTTCAACCACTAAAGCTCGAGCGATCGCCAGCCTTTGTCTTTGTCCCCCACTCAGTTGGTACGGCCTGCGATGGCCCCAGTTTATGGGAAGCCCCACTTGCTCCATCGCCTTAGAAACTTGCTTTCGGCGAGGCCCACCACTTTCCCTCCCGAGTATCAGCAAAGGTTCTTCGATGATTTCACTCGCTGACATCGACGGATTTAATGCTCCCGCCGAATCCTGAAAAATGAGCTGTATGTTACGCGCTCGTTCACGGCGCCCCTGCTCGCGTAGGCTTTGGCCATCGAGCCGAATATCTCCAGCATCCGGGTTTTCCAAACCCATCAAGCACATAGCAAGTGTCGTTTTTCCTGAACCGGACTCGCCGACCAAAGCCAAGGTGCTGCCAGCGTGCAGTGTAAGATCGACGTTATCGAGTGCGCGTACCTGAAAACGCCGTTCCCACCATCGGCCTTGTCTGTAGGTCTTGCATAGCCCTCGTACTTCCAACAGCGGCTTGCGCGCGTCAGACATATTTTTATGCAACCTCGTATTTGAAGCAGCGGACCATGCGATTGCACGAAGGCTGAAGTAAGTCCGGCTGGCTTGAGTTACACGCTGGCATCCGGTCAGAGCACCGGCTGGCAAAAGAACAACCCAGTGAAATTTCTGAAGGATCGGGCGAATCGCGTGGAATATATGGGAAACGCTCTCTTTCTCTGTCACAACGATTCCCCGCACTTTTACTCGCAGAACACTGCAACAGTGCGCGCGTATAAGGATGCATAGGGTCGGAAAAGACTTCGCCCACTGGGCCATCCTCTACAATCTCGCCGGCATACATCACGATCACGCGACTGGCAATAGCTGCAAGTGCGTCTGGGTCATGACTGATAATTAGAAAAGCCGTTCCGTAGTCATGTCGCATGCGGCCCATGAGGCTCAGGATGTCTGCTGCCGTGCCGTCATCGATGGAAGCCGTGGGTTCGTCTGCAATGACGAGCACCGGCTGGCAAATCAATGCCTGCGCGATAGCAATTCTTTGGCGTTGCCCTCCGCTCAACTGATGCGGGTATGCGTTATAGAGTCTTTCGCCGTCACGCAAACCGATCGACGCCAATAAGGTTTGCACCTTCTCTTGTGACTCTCTCCGAGTGCAGCGGCGATGGGCGCGCAGCACTTCGGCAACTTGATCCCCCACGCGAATTACTGGATTCAGAACTGCCGAGTCCTGGTAAATAATGGCAACTTCAGCTCCGCGTACTTCGCGAAGCTGCTCTTCGGTGATAGATAGTAGATCGCGTTCTCCAAAGAAGACGGAACCGCTGGTAACGGCAGCCGCGTCTGGCAGCAGACCTAAAAGGGATAGTGCTGTTGTAGTTTTCCCGCAGCCTGACTCTCCGAGCAACCCTACGATCTCACCGGGAGCAATCGTAAAGCTTACGTTGCGAACTGCGGCAAACCTGGCCGAGCCTAAACGGTACTCGACCGTAAGTCTGTGGACCTGGAGCAAATTACTCGCAGCGCTTTCCGGGATATGTGGAGAGCGGGACGATACTAAATTGGTGGTAGAGGCTTCCATGATGCTTATTCGCCTTACTCACGGACCTGGGAGTTACAGCGGAACAACCTTGCAACCAATTCCAGTCAATTACTTATAGGGTCTACTAACCCCATTAACTGCTTCATCAAGATGGTTCTCAAGAGTACAGGGGTAATACAGAGAACACCCGATGAACGATTGGCGCAAAGAGCCCCTCCCTGTTCAAGTTTTGGAATCTGGACACATTCTTCGGATCATTGGTGCTGATTTTATGGCATAACTACCGAAAATACCGGTCGAGTTAGGGTGGCTGGCTAATTGCTATTACCAAAACATGCCAAAGCTAGAGTTATCAGCTCAGGTAAGCAAGCCAAGCTTGGATGCTCATGCCGAATCTTTGCAACTTCTTCAAAACAGCGCGGATGTTGCGCAGTTTCGCGAGGGGGCGCTCAGGTTACACTCGCGCTTCGATGCATTGTTAGTAGGATTTGGAATTCTCGAAACCGCAAGACATGCCGCCGAGTCCACCAGGTCTACACAGACCATGGCAGCAAATGGTTCTCGGCAAAGCTTTAAGGAGGGTAAGTGAGTCATTTTAATTTTGGCGCTGTGCCCTTAGTGCAGGCCAATCTTTGTTTGGACTGCGAAGCTATTACCGCTGCAAACACAAATTGCCTGGCGTGTGGTTCGCGGGCTCTATTAAACGTCGCGCGTGTTTTAAGCCAGCCCTCCTCAGACGCGCGCCGGGCGGGCAATCCGATTCCTATTTCCATGGCCGTGCGGCACAGAAGCCGTTCCCGCCTTGGATCGAACATGGACCGCCCGCGGGCAGGAGAAAATGAATTGCTGCGCCTTCCATTCCGAATGTCGGAGAACCGGGCGTGAACTCACAAAACTTTTCGTTTCGACTGATCACCCCCAACAACGGGCCTGGTGGACGCCCTCGTTCCAACAGGCCCGTTATGCGAGGTGGATCAAATGTCGTCGCTTAAGCTGTTAGTGGTTGAAGATGACGCGCTAAATCTGGAGCTTATGGCGGAGGTACTCACTTCCTTCAAGGCACAGGTGTCGCCTGTGAATGAGGCCCGGAAAGCGGCAGCCGTGGTAAATCAGGAGAGATTTGACGGGATTTTCCTCGATCTTGAAATGCCCACCATGCACGGCTTTGAGTTGGCGAAACATATCCGGCAATCATCGTGGAATCGGACGACTCCCATCGTCGTCGTAACCGGAAGCGACGAAAAAGCTACGATGCAGCAAGCCTTCGCCATGGGGGCGACATTCTTCCTGCAAAAACCGATCGATCGTCAAAAATTAAGCGGCCTATATCGAGCGGCGCGGGGTTCGTTTCTGGAAAATCGCCGGCGTAGCATACGCGTTCCATTGCGGACGGAAGTAATTCTTAGTGATGGGCCCAAGACCGTGCGCGGTATGACCTGGAACCTGAGCCAGGGCGGCATTCTGATTGATACCACAGCCAATCTCAAAGCCGGCGATCCGGTGCGATTATCGTTGCGGCTGCCCGCTTCGGGCGAGCAAATTGATGCGATGGGAAGCGTGGTCTGGACTTCATCCACTCGCCAGGGAATCCGATTTACCAAGGTCGCCGATGAAAGCCTGCGCGCCATTAGAAACTTCATCGAACAAGTCGAACAGCCCGATCGGTTGTGAAGCTATCATTCCTTTTGCCTGCGGGAGCCGCTCGCAGTTTGTAATGAACTTTCCCCTTCCCCACGCCGCAGGTTGAGCAGGCGATCCATTTCCGCAAACAATAAGCGGCCATCCACAGGCTTCGATAAATAGCCGTCGAAACCTGCATCCAAGCCCTTTTCCCGATCTCCTCGCATTGCATAGGCAGTGACCGCCAATACCGGAAGATCAGCCAGTTGCGGGTCCTGCCGGACTCTTTGAATAACCCCGAACCCATCCAGCTTCGGCATGCCGATATCGAGCAACACAATGTCCGGACGTTTTTGAGCAAGCCGTTGCAGGGCTTCCTCTCCGTCCCAGGCCTCGTCCACTTCGCAGCCCTGGGATTCGAGCAGTTCGCGAAGAAGCTCGCGGTTCACGAGGCTATCTTCCGCCATAAGAACTTTGATCATAGCTCGTCCTTACTTATTCAAGATTCGCTCAACTTACAAACTTAGGATCGTTCATGCTTTCTGCAACCACTGCCGCAAAGACCTTGGCAGATGCGGTAGCTTTTGGCAGAGAGAAAGTAAAACGGCTGCCTTTGCCAGGCTCGCTCTCCACCCAAATTTTGCCTCCCTGTTGCTCGACAAGACCCTTGGTAATAGCCAGTCCGAGCCCAGCACCTTCTCGAACGGATGCGGAGCCGTCTTCCACTTGTCGGAATTCCTTAAAAATCAGCTCGCGATTTTCGGGGGAAATACCGATGCCCGTATCGCTCACCGATGTGCAAATGGAGCCGCCATGTTCATAGCAACTCACTTCCACCGTGCCAGTCTCTGGGGTGAATTTGAGGGCATTGCTGAGCAGGTTATAGAGCACTTGCTTGAGGCGAAAGCGGTCGGCAAAAACATCCTCGCTGGTTTCCATCTGCTGTTGGATCTGAATATTTTTTGCCATGGCAATGGGGCGGATGGTGGAGAGCACCTCTGGCAAAACGCTATCGATATGAAATTCTTCGCAATGCAATTCAAGCTGGCCCGCTTCTATTCGCGATAGATCGAGGATGTCTTTGATCAACTGAAGCAAATGGCCGGAGGCCTGCTTAATATGATTCACAAAGCGTTTCTGCTTGGGGTTCAAGGGACCGGGCAATTCGTCCGCGAGCAAATCGGAAAAACCGACAATCGCATTCAACGGAGTGCGCAGATCGTGGCTCATGCCAGCCAGGAACCGGCTTTTTAGTTGCGTGGCACGCTCGACTTCGCGGTTGCGCAACTCCAGTTCGTGATTGGCGGCTTCCAGGGTTTTGATGAATTTATGCCGCTCCTGTTCGGCACGCTGGCGTTCTGTAATATCGCGAGCTACCGCGTAAATCACGCGCTGCCGTGGAGACGACACCGCATTCCATAAAAACCACTTATAGGACCCGTCTTTGCACAAGTAGCGATTTTCAAAGGCCAGAGTAATCTCGCCATTTTGCAAGCGGGAAACTTCGGCTTCCGTGGAGAGGCGGTCTTCGGGATGAATAAAATCAATGCGAGGCTTCGCCATGAGCTCTTCCATGCTGAACCCTAGAGTCTTCTGCCAGCTTGGATTCAGACTTTTGAAGAACCCATCAAACCCGATGATGCAAAACATGTCGACCGACATTTCGATGAATCGATTGCCGGCTTCCAGGCGGGAGTAAAGCGACCCGGCCAGCGCGCACAACCCAAAACCAAGCGCCAAAAATATGAGCGCCACGGACCATACCTTCAATTCAATGGCCCAAGCGCAAAGCGCCACCGGTGCAATCAATAACAACGTGAAAAGGCCATACCGCGGAAGGCGGCCTTTTGACGCCCAACTGCCAATATTATTTTTCGCTTCGACTCGTTGCAATGGCTGTCCTATTAGGAGCGTGATGATGTTAAAGGTGACACGATTCGCCGCACCCAAGCTAGTTACACAAGTTGTGCAGGTAAGCAATCATCCCGTTACGTCACATCAAAATGATAGGCAACATTACTAACGTTATCTGTAACTGAGTTACTTATCCCATTTAGCGTCTACACTAATTAAGAGCTGTACTTTCCCGGCGGCTCTTAAACGCGATACCAAATTGAAGGAATAGACCCTTAAGGGCCATTACCCCGCATATGCCAAAGAAACGAATCATTGTCGGCGAAGACGACCAGGCGATTCGCGGCGCTCTCGTTGAATTTTTGGAATCACTGGACTACGAGGTAATTGAGGCTGCGAGCTGCGCGGCCATTCGGGAAGCCTTCCGTGAGTCTTCTCCCGATGCGGCGGTGCTGGATTACTCGCTACCCGATGGAACCGCCCTCGATCTTCTGCCTCATCTTAAGCAATCTCATCCCACCGTGCCCCTGATTCTTCTTACCGGCAATGCCACCGTCCAACTGGCGGTGCGCGCAATCAAAGAGGGGGCTGAGCAATTTCTGACCAAGCCGGTGGAAATGTCGGCAATCGCGGTGGTTCTCGAACGGGCGCTGAAAAATCAACGCAATCAGCAAAAACAATTGGCTGGAAGGGCGCGAGAGAAGCGGGAAAGCGTAAATCCTTTTCTCGGAACGAGTGCGGCAATCCGTGAGTTGGAGGAGCAGGCACAACGGTTATCCGCAAGCCATTGCACCGTGCTGATCGCGGGAGAAACAGGTTCAGGCAAGGGCGTGCTCGCGAAATGGCTGCACGATCAAAGCCCGCGAGTAGAAGAAGCCTTTGTAGATTTAAATTGCGCCGGCCTCGGGCGGGAACTTCTGGAATCAGAGTTATTCGGCCATGAGGCTGGGGCATTTACCGGCGCGGTTCAGCGAAAGCTGGGCTTGTTTGAAGTCGCGCAGCGGGGTACGGTATTTCTCGACGAAATCGGAGATATGGATCTTCAGGTGCAACCCAAGTTACTGAAAGTTCTTGAAGAGAAGCGATTTCGAAGGCTTGGCGACGTGCAGGAGCGCCAATTGGATGTGCGCCTGATTGCGGCCAGCCACGAGAATCTGGCAGAACAGGTTCGCAAGAAGAAGTTTCGCAGCGACTTATACTTTCGCGTGAGTACCGTGGCGATTCGCGTGCCGGCCCTTCGTGAGAGGCTGGAGGATATTCCGATCCTCGCCAGCCAGTTCTTCGAACGAGTTGCGATGGATCTGGGGCGCCAGCATCTGACAATCTCCGATCAAACCATGGAAACTTTGTCTGGATACTCCTGGCCCGGCAATATTCGGGAATTGAAAAATGTGATTGAAAGAGCGGTTCTGCTATCGGCGGGTGAAACCATACGGCCCCGCGATTTGCATCTGGAGTTCAAAGAACAGGCTGCGACGGAGAATGGTCCCGAACTTACGCTTAGCGAGGTTCAACGCCAGCATATACAAAAAACACTCGAAGCGGAACGCGGCAATGTAGCGCGCGCAGCCTCGCGTTTAGGCGTAACGCGCAGCACGCTGTACAACAAAATGAAGACTTTTGCCATCAGCGCCGGCAAAAGTTAGCCCTCGCTGTCGACTGCACGCGTTTACGTGTAAAACGATTGCCCCACAGCCATACTCAAACTCATGGTACGGCCTTCAAACTGCCGATCTTCGCGCGTCTCCCCGGCCGGATTGAGCTGCGTGCCGGCCGTCGGCAAGGCCTTTATGTGCCCAAGCCTTTGCAATTCTTCCAATGGCATGGCCGGGCAAAGAATGTTTGCCTGCACAAGGTCCACGCCCAGTTCGGTTACACGTGATAAATCTTCTTCCGATGCCACGGCTTCCGCGACCACGGCGCTTTCCAGCCGCGCGGCAAGCGCCACCAGAGATTCCACGACCGCTCGGCGCTTTGGATCTTTCGTGATGTCTCGAACGAAATAGGCGTCCAACTTGAAGTATTCGGGATCGCAATCCAGCATCATGCGGTAATTGGACTGGCCAAGACCCACGTCATCCAGCGCAAGGCGAACTCCCCAATCCCGCAGTTGAGAAAGGCTTTTGCCCAGTTGTACAGCATCGTAACTGGGGGCATGTTCCACAATCTCGATCGTAAAGCGGTCGAGCTTTAGCGCGCGCTTGCGCGTGCACCGGTGGAAAAACTCGAGAAACGTGGATCCCTGGCCCAGCGTAGATGCGTGAACATTAACGTTGACGCGTACATCGGCTGGAAGCTTCAGGACCGTGTCGCATACGGCGGTAAGGCAGTTTTGATCCATGGCAACCTCTGCCTTCTTGCGCCGCACATAATCGAACAGAATGTCGGCCCTCGCAAAATTTGTTCCGCGGGGACCGCGAATCAGCGCCTCGACACTGTCGACACGCCTTTCCCCATTCTGGAAGTGAAAAATCGGTTGGAAGCGGACCGATAGAGCGCCCGGTTCAAGAATCGCGTCCAAGAGAGATTTTGTCATGCGTTCGCTCCTATCAACATATCCACGGCCGCTCCCAGCTCTTTCAGCCGGGTGGGCTTTCGCAGGAAGGCATCCGCGCCGGAAGTCGATGCCTCCGACTTCAGCTCTGGCCAGCAATACGCGGTCAGAACAATCACGCGCGTGGGCAACGCCTGCTCCTTAACGTGCTTGATTATTTCCAGTCCGCCGAAGGCAAGTTTGCTGAGTCGAAGGTCGGTGACAATCACTGAATACGGAAGATAGGACATCAGACTTTGCGCCTCCTCCAGTTCACGCGCGCAATCCACTTCATATCCGCCTTCAGAAAGATAGTCCCGGCAAGCTTCCAGCAATTGCTCGTCGTCGTCGATGATCAGGACTCTTTTTGCCATGCTTGAGATATGGCACGCAAGCAGCCATTTCTGACTCTGCGAAGCCGTTGATAATAAGTGCCGTAACCTCCGGTAACCATCGCAAGAAGTTCGATAACCGGGCACAATTTCTGGAAAGTAAACAAATCGAGCGCCACTTATTCAAGCCTGGCGTGGGTAATCGGTAGCAGTGAAGAAGGGTTTATTACCGGCGTAATTTGAAGGCTGTTATCTGGCGCGGATATCGTTAGGGGAATCAGCGTCCAAAACAGGAATTGCAGTCTGGAGCGAACTTCCATGGCCGATGCATCCTTTGCTAAACCTCTCGGCGCCAATGCGGAGTCGCGCCTCGATCTCCGGACTTTGTTGCTCGCACAAAAGACCGAAGTGATGGGCGAGCTCACCCGGGCCATCGGCAATCAATTCAACAACACCATGATGGGCATCACGAGCTATGCCGAACTCGTGCTTAAAAAACTTCCGCCCACTGAGAAGCGCAATTTAGAACAAGTATTGAACAGCGCGACCATCGCAACCAGCCTGGTCCAAAAGCTCCTGAGCATAAGCCGCAACCTGCCGGCATCCCGCCAGAATGTGGATCTGAATAAAATTGTGACAGGAATTGGCCCCTTGCTCGAACAGTTGGTCGGAGAAAATGTTTCTATTGTGTATGATCTCGCGCCAGACGCCCCAATCATCTGCGTCGATCCATCGCAAGTTGAGCAAATCGCGCTGAGCCTGGTGATCAATGCGCGCGATGCAATGGTCAAAGGCGGCACGATAACCCTGCGAACGAAACCGGCGAATCTGAGCGGGGATGCATCTGTTGAAGCTGGGCAATCGGACGAATATGTAATGTTTGCAGTAGATGATACGGGCGTCACACGCTCCACCGAGATGCCCGATCTTCATTCGTCCCCGGATCAAGATGCGCGAATCAATCTTTCTCTCGCGGCAGTTCGCGCGGTGGCCAAGAGCTCGGAAGGAATTATTCGTTTTTCCAGCGAGCCGGAAAACGGCAGCAGTTTCAAAATCTATTTCCCGGCGGTGCAACCGAACGCTGCCATGCAAAATGAGCGGAACACCCCACGAAACTTGCCTGTTGCCAGGACCATTCTGATTGTCGAAGATGACGATGCCGTCCGCGTGCCGACTGCCGAGCTGCTCAAAATGGAAGGCTTCAAGGTTTTACAAGCCAGAACCGGCGCGGAAGCGATCCATGTGGTGCTGCAAAATCGTTCCTGCCTCGACATTCTGGTTACCGATGTCGTGATGCCGAAGATGACCGGCCATCAGGTTGCCGAGAAACTGCTGGAGTTAAATCCTGATCTGAAGGTCCTATTTATGTCCGGGGAAGACGTCAAGGGCGTCAATTCGCATGCGGCGAAGGGCGTACTGCGCAAACCGTTCCGCCTCGACACCCTTAAAGATAAGATCCACGAATTGTTAGGCGAATAGAACCCGGGCCCCAGGAAAACACATAAGGTCAGGAAACTTCTCTGCGAGGTTATTCTGCTGAACTTGCCATGACAGCCAACCCAGACTTACTAGATCTTTCGCAACTTCGACGAGAGCTGCAAGCAAGTGAGGGGCGCCGGCACGCGCTGATGGGGGTCGCTCTCGATTGCATTATCTGTGCGGACGAGCAACTAACTATTACAGATTTCAATCCTGCCGCAGAACGAACGTTTCGCATCGCGAAAGCGGACGCTCTTGGCAAAGATCTGGTAAATACAATCCTGCCTCTCTCCTTGCGCAACCGCTTGCGCCTGGAATTGTTTACACCCATTACAGGCGATATCGACGTGGTGGGCAACCGGCGTGAAACGCGGTGCATGCGGTCCGACGGCAGTCACTTCCCTGCGGAAATCACCGTCACACAAGTCACTATCGAGAAACAAGCTTCTTATGCGATTTACGTGCGGGACATTACCGCGCGCCGAATGGCCGAGGAAGAACTGGTGCGACTGGCCTCGATTGTTGAATCCTCGCGGGACGCCATCTTCAGCGTGGACCTGGCCGGCCATATCATCAGTTGGAACAAAGGCGCGGAGTTGATCTATGGTTATTCCAGAGCGGAAGCGCTGACCCGTGACGTTTTCAGCTTCGTTCCACCCGAGCACATGGCCGAATCCCGCAGGGTTCTGGGGGAGTTGCAAACCGGCCGCTCCGTGGAAAATTTTGAAACCATAAGAGTAGCTAAGAACGGAAGACGGATCGAGGTTTCCCAGACGATCTCTCCCGTCCTTGATTCAGATGGCACTGTGATCGGCGCATCGACGATTGCGCGAGATGTTACGGCGCAGAAGCGGGCGGAAGAAGCGCTTCATAAAGCCAACGAGACGAGCATCTACGCATCGCCCATACCTATCATCGCGGCGGATACGGACCGGCGCGTCACCATGTGGAATCCCGCTGCGGAAGCGCTGTTTGGGTGGAGCGAACATGAGGTCATAGGCAAAGCGAATCCGTGCATCCCCAGGGAAGAATTTCTGGAGGCGGCTCACCTGCATCGCGACTTGCTCGCGGGACAAATCCTGACCGGCCGCGAAGTGCAGCGCCAAAGGCGCGACGGCACCAACGTGACTGTAAATATGTCGGCCGCTCCAATCAGGGGGGTGAACCGCAAGGTCAAAGGAATTATTGAATTCTTGACGGATATTACAGAGCAAAAAGAAGCCCAGGAAACCCTGCTCCGGACCGAGCAAAAATATCGCACCATCTTTGAGAATGCGGTCGAAGGTATTTATCAAACGACTCCCGAGGGCAAATACATATCGGCCAATCCCGCGCTCGTGCGCATGCTTGGGTTCGATTCCGAAGAAGAATTAATCAATAATCGTACCGACATCCGATCGCAGGAATATGTCAATCCGGAAGTGCGCGATGACTTCGTTAAGGAAATGAATGAGCACGGCTTCGTGCAGAAATTCGAATATCAAGCCTACCGGAAAGATGAAAAAATTATTTGGATGTCTGAAAATGCACGAGCCGTTCTGAGCCCGCAAGGGACCATTCATCATTTTGAAGGAACGGTGCAGGACATTACGCACCATCGAGAACTCGAACAGCAACTGCAGCAAATGCAAAAAATCGAGGCGATTGGGCGGCTTGCGGGAGGTGTAGCTCACGACTTCAACAACATTTTGATGGCTATCAGCAGCTACGCCGAACTGCTTGATATAAAGCTCACAGACGATGCCCTGCGGCGTTATGCGAATGAAATTGTGAAGGCCACCGACCGAGGATCATCGCTGACGCAGAGCTTGCTCACGTTCAGCAGGAAACAGGTCTTCGCGCCCAAGACCCTTGATCTGAATTCTCTTATTAGCGACCAGCTGAAGATGTTGAAGCGCCTCATTCCCGAGGACATTGAAGTAAAATTCGTTCCGGGCCCTGAAATTGAGTGCGTGAAAGCGGATCCCACCCAACTGGAGCAAGTGGTCATGAACCTGGTGATCAATGCCCGGGATGCAATGCCGGATGGCGGACGGTTGGTAATCGAGACCTCAAACGCTCAGCTGGACGATTCCTTCCCGGCGTCGTCCAACGAAGATGGGGCTGGGCAGTTCGTTCTTTTAGCCGTGAGTGACAATGGTTGCGGCATGGACACGGAAATCAAGTCTCACATATTCGAGCCCTTCTTTACGACCAAGGAGCAAGGTAAAGGCACTGGCCTGGGGCTCTCTACCGTATTTGGAATCGTGAAACAAAGCGGTGGCCAGATTTTCGTCAACAGTGAACCCTTCATAGGCACAACTTTCAAAGTTTTTTTCCCGGCGGCGGAAGCGAAGGTTCAGACAGCAACCAAGGAAGATCAGGAGTTGCCGGTTGCAGGCACGGGGACGATTCTTCTCGTGGAAGACGAGAATGGAGTACGCGAGGCCGCGGCAGAATACCTTTCGGCAAGTGGCTACACCATTCTCGTGGCAAATTGCGGGGCTGAGGCGCTTCAAATAGCGGAGGAACCCGATCGCATCATCGATGTGCTTCTCACCGATTTAGTGATGCCTCAGATGAGCGGGCGCGAGCTTGCGGAAAAAGTTTCAAAAATGCGTCCTCAAATCTGCATAATATTCATGTCGGGGTATTCGAAAAACCTTCTTTCCACCCAGCAGATCATGGACCCCAGACATATTCTTCTGCAGAAACCGTTCCGTCTGGCCTCTCTCGGCCGTTGCGTACGCGAGGCGCTCTCTGGAAACCGGAAAGCTGCGGCTGTTGGAAGTTAAGTCGCCAGCCGACACCGCTCATCAGCGACCTACTACGCGTGCGATAATCTCTATTCGAAGCGAAGATGCCATTCGTAAAAATTTCCCTGATACTACACTGAAGCGAAACGCATGCACAGTCCATTCATGGCTCGCGCCATTCAGCTCTCGATAGAAAATGTTCAGTCGGGACGCGGAGGACCATTCGGGGCGGTTGTCGTGAAAGATGGCTCGATCATCGCCGAAGGTACGAATCAAGTTACGTCGGCAAACGACCCCACGGCGCACGCCGAAGTGCTGGCTATCCGCGAAGCCTGCAAAACGCTGCGCGCTATCGATCTAAAAGGCTGCGAAATCTATACCTCCTGCGAGCCGTGCCCCATGTGCCTGGGGGCTATCTATTGGGCGCATCTTTCGAGTATCTATTACGCCAATACGGATGCAGACGCAGCCGCAATTGGATTTGACGATTCACGCATTTACGGCGAGTTCGTTCAGCCCCGCTCCAACCGCCAGATACCGATGATCCAGGTAATGCGCGACGAGGCGCAGGCAGCGTTCCGCGCGTGGCAGGAAAAACCTGACAAAGTTACGTATTAATTCCAACCCAGGTGCAAGAGCTCTCAATAGGTGAACGTGCATTTTCTCCCGATATTCCGCTAGAGTATTAGTTCCCATGCTTGATCTTAATTTTGTTCGCGACAATTTACCGCGGGTAGAAGAAATGCTGCGCCAGCGCGGCGCGGACCCAACTGCCGTGCTCAAGGACTTCCACGAGGTCGATACGCAGCGGCGGCAGGCTATCACCGAAGCTGAGACCATGAAGGCGCGGCGCAACAAGGCGTCGGAAGACATCGCCAAGCTGAAAAAGGCGGGGCAGGATGCGACCGCAGCCATAGCCGAAACCAAGGATTTGCGCGAGCAGATCCAGGCGCGAGAGACGATTGCTGCCGATCTCGATGCGCGATTGCAGGATATTCTTTCAGGCATTCCGAACATTCCGCACGAGAGCGTTCCAATCGGCCATAGCGCTGATGAAAACGTAGAAGTCCGCCGCTGGGGTACACCTCCGAAGTTTGACTTCACACCCAAGTCGCATTGGGATCTCGGCGCTGAACTTGGCGTTCTCGACCTGGAGCGCGCGGTGAAACTCACGGGCGCACGCTTTGCAGTTTATTGGGATTTGGGAGCGAAACTGGAGCGGGCGCTGGCCAACTTCATGCTCGATCTTCACACGCGCGAGCATGGATACACGGAAGTGCTACCGCCTTATCTGGTTAATTCAGCATCGATGTATGGAACGGGGCAGTTGCCCAAGTTTGCGGCCGACTCGTTTCGAGTGCCGCACGGAGAAAAAGATCTCTGGCTGATTCCTACGGCGGAAGTGCCGGTTACGAATCTTTTCCGCGACGAGATTCTCGAGGCCTCTCGCTTGCCGATTTCGCTGACTGCTTATACCCCTTGCTTTCGCAGTGAGGCGGGGTCTTATGGCAAAGATGTACGCGGCATCATCCGGCAGCATCAGTTTCAGAAGGTGGAACTGGTAAAGTTCGCGCATCCCGACCATTCTTACGAAGAGCACGAGAAGCTCACGCGCAATGCGGAGACGATACTGCAAAAACTCGGGCTGCACTATCGGGTGATGACATTGTGCACGGGAGATATGGGCGCATCGTCATCTAAGACGTATGACATCGAAGTCTGGCTGCCGGGGCAACAATTGTTTCGCGAGATTTCATCTTGCTCGAATTTTGAGGCGTATCAGGCGCGGCGGGCGAACATTCGCTATCGGCCAGAGGGTAAGAACAAGACTGAGTTCGTACATACGCTGAACGGCAGCGGCCTGGCAGTAGGCCGCACGTGGGTTGCGATTGTGGAGAACTATCAGCAGGCCGATGGGAGCGTGGTGATCCCAGAGGCGCTGCGGCCATATATAGGCGAAGAACGGATTACGCCCAAGAAGTTTTAGCTGTCACCTTGAGCGGTTTGACGATGAAAATTGAGGCTGGAAACTCCGCCATTGCCAAGAAAGGCGTCGGTCACTAGACTTGCAAAGTGTGGAAATTAGTAGCGCCCCGGGTGCGCCTCCGCTTCCGATGAAAGGCGCGTTGCGCACAATCCGCAGCTATATTCTGTGGCAGCATGAGCGTGGCACGTTGCACTACGACATCATGGTCACGCTGATCCTGATTTTTATCTTCACCTCGCCCTTCTGGATTAACTTCAACGACAAACCTGCTCTGCACAATCTGCATCCCACTGATGTTGTCGTAACTGCCGATGCGCAAGGCGGCCTGGTCTATGAGATACCAGCGGGCACGATTTCATCGGGAGACGATGCGGCGATGCGCGATCAGTTAATGCGCGTGATCGCACCGATCTCGGGAGCAGTGGAAATTGTGAAGTATGAAGGCATTTCCGATCACAGCGGCAAAGTACAGAGTTACCGGGTTTGGGTGAAGAGAAAACAGTGAGGCGATCTTTCTTGCTTACCATCGGTGCCCTTTGGCTCGTGCTGCTGCACTCTTTCGCGATAGCGCAGGAAAAGCCAACCCTCGATAGCGTCCTTAAGAAAATGGACGACGCTTCCACCCACTTTCAGGCTGCACAGGCTGATTTCGTTTTCGATCAATATCAGAAAGTGGTGGACGAACACGACACGCAAAAAGGCACGGTCTACTACCGCCGCGCGGGGCAGCAAATAGAAATGATGGCCAACTTCAAAGAACCCGAGCAAAAATTCGTTCTCTATAAAGACGGCAAGCTGGAAATCTACGAACCGAAGATCGAGCAGGTAATACAGTATTCGGCGGGTGCGAATCGCGACCAGGTAGAAAGTTTTCTTGTTCTGGGATTCGGCGGCAGCGGGCAGGATTTGAAAAAATCTTTCGATGTCACTTATCAGGGTGAAGAGACAGTCGATAGCATTCCCACCGCCATACTGCAACTTATCCCGAAAAGCGAGAAGACGCGCGGCAATTTTCCGCAGATTATTTTATGGATCGACCTGAGCAGTGGCGTTTCGGTAAAACAAAAACTGGTGCAGACGGAGGGCGACTACCGCTTGGCCAAATATTCGGCGATCAATTTGCACCCCAAAATCGGCAACGATGTATTTCGCCTGAAGACCAGCGGCAAGACGCAATTTGTCTCACCGCGTGGCTAAGTGATTGAAATTGCAGGGAAAGAATGTTGTTCTGAAAAATGCACTTCGGGCGCTATACTGCCTTAGAGACTTTTGTCTTGAGCTTACGCATGGCCAAAGTATTCACCATACCAGTTCCCCCGAAGTTGGGCCGCGCTACCAAAAGAGAAGGCATGTCCGATCCCCGTTACGTGGATGGACAAAGGTTGCTGGTCGAAGCTATGCGCTACTTGGCGCAGAGCGACCCACTAGTAAACCGCCCCGCAATTGAACTGATCTCCGAACACGTCCGCACGCGCTTCCGCATGAGCGACTCGCCGTTGTCGTAACCTTCGCCGCTGCTATCTTTCGTTCGTTAATCTTTAGAAAACATACCGCAGCATAAACTCCATCACGCGCGGATTGGAAAGCGTGGAGCTGAAGTTTCCAAAGCTGCTGCTGGCGGAAAGCTGGTCGTTGCCGTTCAATTGCATGGTTCCTACGTCGAAGCGCACGCTGTTGGTCATGTTGTACATCGACCAACTTAATTTCACCAACTGGCTCTCCTTGATAGGCCAGCTTTTCGTGACGGTCGTATCGATGTCGAAGGTCCCGGGGCCGCGCAGGCCATTCCTCAAACCTCCTTCTCCAGGATATGCGGGGCGGAAAAGGTTGATTGCGGCGTTGAGATTGTTGGAATCCGTGATTCCAGGATCCTTGAACACATTCGGCCCAGTGCCGCCTGTGGCTTGATCCACGATAAAGCTGCCGGTCTTAGGACGTGCGCTGCTGACCGGGACAGCGGGCGTCTCGAGGTCGTAATTGGTTGCCCACTCAGGGCTGATCAGGGTAAAAGGATAACCCGAGGACCAGCGCCAGAGGCCAGATACAGTCCAGCCGCCGATGACCGAGTTGACAACTCGATTCATACCGCTACCGAAACGTTTGCCGCGACCAAATGGGAGTTCATATACCCAGTTCGCATTAATGATGTGGGTACTATCGAAATCGGATAGGGCACGGTTCTGCTGCGGGAACCAGGAGTTGATGATCTGGCTGGCAAAACCGACACCTTCAAACGTACTGACACGTTCGGCATTCGAGCCGACATCGATGGATTTTGAATACGTGTAATTTATGTCGAACTCCAGCCCTCCCGATCTGTGACGCAAACTGAACTGGCCTGCGCTGTAGGCGCTGTTGCCGATGCTTCTCCAGGCATCCATCGATGAAAACTGCGGAGAGTAATAGTCGTAGCCATTGGTCAGCGCTCCGTTGATGGTGGCACAGGCAGGAAAGCATGTACTTGTGATCAGACCTGGCGCATCGGCAAGTTCCAGCGCCGTAGTTTCATTCCCCGAGTAGTTGCAAAAAAGGTCGTACATCGCCTGAGTGGCGCTCAACGCGGTGGAGTTGGAAAGCAGATTGCCTAGGCAAGGTTGAGTGAATCCCGCAGGCTCGCTTGAGGTGCCAAAGAGTTGGTTCACGGCGGCTCCCGCAGCCGCTGGGAACTTGTTTTCCCAGTACTTCGTGCCAATCGAAGCGGCGCTGATGTTTTGGATCGGAACTCCGGCGTAGTAGTTTCGCGCCAATGCTTGTGCCGCCTGGAAGTAAGTCGTCTTGCTTGCCGGATCATATAGATTGGTCGGCTCGGCTAAATCTTCTTCCTGTAACAGCCGGTGCGCAAAGCGGCCCACATAAGAAGCTTCAAACACAAAGTTTGAAGGCAGTTCGCGAGTGACCGAGAAATCGATCACGTGGGAATATGGGGTTTTCAGCTTGTCATCAAGACCCCAGGTGATGGCAAAGCCGCCGGGAGTGGCCGCACCGGAAGGCGCATAGACGGGAAACGGTCCGGTGGGAGGCGCGCCCACGAGCGGTCCTAAAGCACTCGACGTGGGAATATTGTAAAGGCCTGAGTAGCGCGCAGATTGATCTACCGTTTGAATTCCAGCGGGATTGATTTCTGCCGTAGTTAAGCCAAACGAGCCTTCGCGATCGAAGGTGTTGGTGATTCCTTCGCCGAAGTGATCGAAGTAAATACCGTAGCCGGCGCGAATGGAAGTCTTGCCCTGTCCACCCCATAGACGCTTGGACCATCCGTTCTCGGCTTTCGGAGAGTAGGCAAAAGCAACGCGCGGTGCGAAATCCTTGTAGTCATAACCCCAATAGGGCTGCTTGCCATTCGCCTGGCCCGAAAGCTGGAAACCAATGGTCGGATCGTAAACGCCTCCGGCTGCCGCTGCCGCTGCACGCTGGTTAAACCAGTCATGCAGGCTGATGGTGGGCGCGACCTGGGTACCAGTGGTTTCATATGGCGGCTGCAAGATCGAATAACGTAAGCCGTAGGTAAAAGTAAGATTGGGCTTCATCCGCCATTGGTCCTGGCCGTAGAACTCGTATTCGTGATCGCGGAAATGACGCGGGACCGTTTGACCTTGAGGAATCACATTTAGATTTTTGTTTAACTCGTAGTTGGCGTTCACCTGAGTAATGATTCCGGCCAGTGCGGCCATCGCGAAGTCGTAGCTGGCACTGAAATCGGGGTCCACGGCGGGGAATCCAAAGGCCGCAGGATCCAAGCTGCTTCCCGTGTTTGAGATGCCGGAAAAATTCAGCCAGTAGACATTCGTCAATGCCCCGAAAAAATTCTGCTCATTCGACTCGCGCAGATTGTCAATTTCCCGATAGTTCCCGCCGAATTCGAAGGTATGACTGCCGTGGACTTTTGTCACATCATCGATGAAGTTCTTCACCGGCACATGCGTATTGATAGTGGGGGTAAAAGCGTTGATGTTATCCATGCCGCGGAAATTGATGAAAGGCTGGGTTTGCAGACCCTCAATATTGATGAGCTGGCTGATATAACCGAAGTGGAAACTATTGATCAGTGTGCTGCTGAAAGTTGCGGTGTATCCAACGGTAATGCCCTTGTTATTGTCATGTTCGGTTTGGCCTTCCGGCTGTCCGGGAAATTGCTCGCCTCCGTCGCTGGTAATCGTTTCGGACGAACTGCGCTCGGCTTGCCGCTCGTTATCCATGATGCCTTTTAGAAATAAGCGGTGGTTGCCGTCTTTGGTCAGGTTGTAATCCAGTTTGAAGACGTAGTCATCAAGACTTGCAGGAAGAGGAGATGGGAACGTGTAACCCTGATAATCGAGACCGTCTCCCACAGTAGTGGTATTGGGAACGGGATATTGGCTAAACAATGCCGACGGATTGGCGCCGTTTATGTTGGCCAAGAGTGGGTTAGCTCCGGGGCCAAGAGGGCAGGTTCCGTAACCGGTGCAGTTGGGATCCATACTGGCGATCTGGGTCGCTGAAAGCGTATTTATCTCGCTTGCCGGGCAGGTCGAATCCTGTTTGCAAAAATAGCTGATGCTCCCGGTTCGTAGTGCTGCGCTGGGGACGATACGCGTCACCTGCAAATCCTCCCGCTTGCGCTGACCCTCATAAGCGCCAAAGAAAAACAGGCGGTCTTTGATGATTGGGCCACCGACATTCGCTCCAAATGTGTTGCGCAGCAGGAAGGGCGCTGTATTGGGATGGTTCGTTTCTATTTGAGAAGCTTTGTTGAACCAGTCATTCGCCGCAGTGAAATTGGGCCGGTTGTAAATATAGAGCGCACCGTGGAAGCGGTTGGTACCGCTCTTCGTCACCTCGGAAACCTGACCGCCGGAAGAGCGGCCGGTATCCGCATCAGAATTGCTGGTAGTTACCTTCAGTTCCTCAAGCGAGTCAAGCGGCGCGCGAATGGCCCCCGTAAATGCCGTACCGAGAAGTTCGTCGTTATTGTCGACGCCGTCGAGAGTGATGTTGGTCTGGTCGCTGCGTGCCCCATTTACCGCTCCGGCGCGGCTATCCGATGCGCTGGCAATATGAGTGCTGTTGCCGGTAAACACTACGCCCGTTTGCAGGCTCAGAATGCCGGCTGGGTCGCGCCCTTCGAAGGGAAGATCGGCAATCTGGTCCGCACCGAAGGCATGGCCCATACTCGCGTCCTGAGTATTCACCAGCGGCGCGGAACTGCTCACCTCCACCGTGATGGTTCCACCAGTCACCTCCATGTTCACATTGAGTGTCGCGGGAGTGGCAACCTGGAGTTCTAAGCCACTTTGCTTCATGGTGGCGAATCCCTGGGCATTGACAGTCAGGTCATATTTCGCCGGAGGCAACTCGAGAAATTGGTAGCTGCCCTGGCTATCACTCTTGCCGGCGCGGTTGAACCCCGTGGCTGGATTAACGATGATAACCGTTGCACCGGCAACTACCGCGCCTTTCGCGTCATAGACGGTGCCGTGCAGTGAAGTCGTGGCAGTCTGCGCCAGCAGCAGAGCGCTGGAAACGAGTAAGACTCCGACCAATAGAGCGATGACACGTAAGCCAGAACGCATGGGAAGCTCCTCCACCCACGGGGGCGTTACATCGATTGTCTTTGCCCAGGAAGTTAGAGATGGACTTGAGACCCTGGGGACCTGATGGGGCGTAATTGTGCAACTCCGAGGCCACAATGTGCAAGCTGAATTTTCAACGTGTTTGCGATTGTAAAACGTTTTAATACGGGTTTTCACATATACCGTATTAGATTTTGAAGCCTATTTATGCGGGTTTTCGATACGCGCCATGCAATTTACCGATGAAAAGCGCCGCGGCGAGCACTATGACCACGGGATAGCATTCCAACGTATATCGCGGCTCGGGATTTTCGAGCGTTCCAAGGAATAAAGAGCGCAACAGCAAGAAAAAGATAAGTAAGCCGATAGTCGGAAATATCCGAGCGCGCAAAAATCCCACGATCGCGGCTGCGACGTAGACCAAATTCACCACGCCGAAGATGATGCTGACTGCAAGCCACCCATGCTCATCGTTAAACTCCCACCAGCGCGGATCAGAGGGCAGGAGTTCGGTTCGCGGACGCAGCCACATGTCGGCAATGCGCTCAAGCGGAAGCCATACGTAGTAGCGTAACGGTGCGGCGTGAATGCGCGCCTCCGCCAACGCCGCAAAACGGGCATCGAGTTCTGGGGTTACATCGTGATCGCTGTTGTAGGCGGCGAAGAGTTGCGCGATTTCCTGCCGCTGCGCTTTAGAGTCGAAGGCTCGGCCCGGCAAACGCGTTACATCGATGGCATCGCCGGGAACGTTCCAATAAATTTCCTGGACAGAGACATACTCTGCAATCCAGGTTTTCGTCCAGCGATTGAAGCCGGGCATCAGAGGTTCGTCCGAATCATTGGCGTAACGCGGAGCCAACGGCTCGAAGCGGTGAAGAGTATGAAGATTGCGCAGAGTCCATGGGATAAGAGGAACCAGCGCGCTAATGGCGAGAATAGTTCCGACGCGGACAATGCGAACCAATGAGATAGATGCATTGCTCTTCTTTCCAAAAAGCGCTCTGAGCAAAAGAAAAAGCAAATATCCAGCCACTGCTGCCAGCAGAATTCCACCGTCGGGCCGGAGCAGAATGCAGGCTCCGATAGAAAACCCGGAGCCAAACCAAGGCAAGGTTGAGCCACGAGTACCTTGATCTCTGAGAGTTGCGAGTCCACACACAGCGAAATCCAGCGCCAAGGCAGTAAAGAATATCTCCAGCGTTTCGGTGAGAGCTGCCGCCGAATAGTTGGCAAGAAATGGGCAAAGGGCAGCGAGCATGAAAGCGGCTTTCGCCGCACGTTCGGAAAACACGCGGCGGGCAAGATCGGCGATGACGAAACATGTAGCCAGATCGAACGCAACCTGAACCAGCAGAACAGCACGAAAGTTGCTCCAACCAAACACCGCGAAGATTGCCGCAAGAAATGCGGGATAGCCGGGCAGGCGGGAAAGCGTCGGCATCACGTGGCCGGAGTCGGTGATGCCATACACGCCATACTGTAGCCAGTTCATGGCGATGTCGGCATAAAGACGAGAATCATCGACAACAGCAGGAAAGTGCAGAACGAAAAGCAGGCGCAGGGCCAGCCCGGCTAAAATGGCTGCGAGGAAGAATCGAGGATCTTTACGCAACAGTTGCAGCACGCTGAAAATATAGCGCGTTGGTCAGCATTGCATAGGGAAAGCGCATCTTAATCGACAATTATTTCTTGCTGCGCGCCCCGTCTGAGTTCCTCTTAGAATTGACCGTCTGCCGCCCACAGCATACGATTAACGCTTAGTTCTCCATGGCTGAACCTGTCTTTTACGATCCACGGCGCGCACGCTGGAAGCGACTGAGACGGCTCGTTGACATCTTCGTCGCGGCGCTCTCGGCGCTCATCATTTTCTTTGCCTACACCACCTTGCGTGACGAACGCCTGCCGGAACTATTATTTTCTCCACAAAAACGCGCTTTCCGGGCTTTGAAGGAAAATGAAAAAGACAGAGCGCGCGAACGGCTGAAGAGACTCGCCAGCCGTTCTCACCGCAAATCCAAGCTGCCGGGTTCCGAAGTGAAGCTGAATGGGGAAGAAGGCATTCGTGCCGCATTTTACGTTCCCTGGGATGCGGCGAGCTTTTCTTCGCTGCGCGATTTTGCCCGCCAGATCGACCTTCTCTATCCCGACTGGCTGCACGTGCTCACGCCCGATGGCCACCTGCAAGGCGTCGATGATCAGACCAACAAATTTTTCGACGTCGTGCAAAACGATCGTGCGCGGCCGGTGGACGATCGCGTGATGCCGTTTCTCAAGGCGGAAGATCCCGGGATGGAAGTCTTCCCCATGATCAACAACTTCAACGGCTCCGATTGGGTGGGAGACATCACTGGTTTTTTGAACAATCCCGAGGCGCGCGCGCTTTTTCGCAAACAAGTCGGGATTTTTCTTTCGTCCGATCGCTTTCGCGGGGTGATGGTGGATTTTGAAGCGTTCCCGGAATCGGGGCAGCCGGGATATATCGCGCTATTGAACGAACTCTCGTCGGACTTGCACGCTCGCGGGATGAAGCTATACGTCAGCGTGCCGCCGCACAGTAAGGATTTCGACTATGCCGCCGTTTCCGCGCCCGCGGATGGCGTGGTCATCATGAATTATGACGAACACTATCCCGGCGGCCCCTCAGGTCCTGTCGCGTCACAGGATTGGTTCGTCGACAATTTGAAGTTTGCGTTGAAGGCGATTCCGCACGAAAAGCTGATTTGCGCCATCGCAAACTACGGCTACGACTGGGTGCAGAAACCGAAAAAGGGCAAACTGCCGCCCGATGCGCATGACAGTCCGGCGAGCGCGCAGGAAGCATGGCTGGCGGCCCGCGATTCGGACGAAGACGTGACGTTCGACGATGACGCACTCAACCCTCACTTCAGCTATCTGGATGAGCGTAGCCTGCAACACGATGTTTGGTTTCTCGATGCCGTGACAGCGCTAAATCACATGCGCGCCGCGCAAACTCTTGGCATTCAAACTTTCGCCCTCTGGCGTCTCGGCGGCGAAGATCGCTCCCTGTGGCGTGTCTGGGACGTTCCCGGCGATCCTACTTCTACCGACAAACTGCGTGATGTACCGCCCGGCCTCGATGTGGACATGGAAGGCCAGGGGGAAATCCTGCGCATCGAGCAGCAGCCCACGCATGGCACTCGCGATTTGACTATCGACGCGAAGACGAAGCTGATCACCGACGAGAATTTTCAGAATCTGCCGGAACCTTTTCGTGTGAGCCGCTTCGGCTACAGTACGAACGAAGTTGCGTTGACCTTCGACGATGGGCCCGATCCGGAATGGACGCCGAAGATTCTCGACGTGCTTAAGCAAAAAGATGCTAAGGCCACATTTTTCCTAATCGGCATTCAGACGGATAAATTTCCTGGTTTAGCCAAGCGGATCTATAACGAAGGTCATACCATCGGCAATCACACCTTCACTCACCCCGATGTGAGCAACATCTCCTCGACTTACATGAAGGTGGAATTGAATCTCACGGAGCGACTTTTCGCCAGCCTGATGGGGATTCGAACCACGCTGCTGCGTCCACCGTACGCGATTGACGAAGAACCCGACACAGCCGATCAGGTGAGGCCGCTCGAGTTTGCGCAGGACATGGGATATATCACCGTCGGCAACCGAATCGATCCCAACGACTGGAGCGACAAACCGCGGCGCCACACGGCGGAAGAGATTTCCAGCTACGTGCTATCGCACTTGCCGCCCTGCAACGGAAGCGACCTACGTTGCGGCAATATTGTGCTCATGCACGATGGCGGCGGGAACCGCGCTGAAACTGTGCGTGCGCTGCCCATGATCATTGACGGTATTCGTGCGCGAGGCTACTCGGTTGTTCCCGTGTATCAACTATTCAACAAGACGCGTGCTGATGTGATGGCACCTTTGAGCACTCCTCAGCGCTGGGCCGCACGCCTGGACGGGTTGGGCTTCTGGTTGTTTGAAGCTGGCATCATTGCGATTACCTGGATATTTTTCCTCGGCGATTTGCTCATGACCGGGAGGCTGATTTTTATCGGCGCCGCGGCCATCTACGACCGTGTACAAGAGAAAATTTTCGGTAAGCCAGCGGAGGTTGCGTCATACAAGCCCAAGGTCGTCGTTTTTATTCCTGCGTACAACGAAGAGAAAGTGATTGTGCGCACGATTCGCGCGGCCCTCAACTCCGACTACCCGAATTTGCGCGTGATTGTGATCGATGACGGTTCTAAAGATCGGACGCTCGAAGTCGCGAGGGCAGCGTTTATAAAGGAAGAAAGAGCCGGACGAGTACTCATTCTGACAAAATCAAATGCCGGCAAGGCCGAAGCTCTAAATTACGGCATCGAGCATTTAGAAGATGCCGAGTTGTTTGTGGGCATCGATGCCGACACGATCATCGCCGGCGATGCCATCTCGCGCTTGGTGCCGCATTTCATCAATCCCAAGGTGGGAGCAATCGCAGGGAATGCGAAGGTTGGAAATCGTGTAAATCTATGGACGCGCTGGCAGGCCCTCGAATACATCACCAGCCAGAATTTTGAACGCCGCGCTTTGGATGTGCTTGGCGCAGTCAGCGTGGTACCGGGAGCAATCGGCGCATGGCGCGTTTCCGCCGTGCGCGAGGCAGGATGCTTCCAGATCGATACGGTTGCCGAAGACGCCGATCTCACCATGGCACTGCTTCGCCGGGGCTATCGCGTGGAATACGAAGACATGGCGCTGGCCTACACTGAAGCGCCAACCAATGCGAACGGCTTGATGCGCCAGCGTTTTCGCTGGTCATTCGGAATTTTGCAAGCCGTTTATAAACACAGCGGAGTATTCGCTCGCAAAGGAGCGTTGGGATTCGTAGCGCTGCCGAACATCGTGATCTTCCAGATTCTGCTGCCGCTAGTCTCTCCGTTGATCGATATTATGTTCGCCTTCGGCGCACTGTGGTATTTCGTGCAGAAACATTTTCATCCCGACTCCACAGATCCCGCCAGCTTTCACAAGCTGGTGGCATTCTTCTTCGTATTCCTGGTGGTTGACTTCCTTGCATCAGCTTTGGCATTCGCCCTGGAGCGCCGCCGGCCGGATGACAAGGAAGATATTTGGCTGTTGAGCCAGGTGTGGCTGCAACGCTTCGCTTACCGCCAGGTATTTTCCGTGGTGTTATTCAAAACTCTGAAGCGGGCGCTCGAAGGTCGTAAGTTTGCGTGGGATAAGTTGGAGCGGACTGCGGCCGTGAAGCGCGTAGCGTCAGAGGATCGGGAATCGGTGAATGTACCGTAGGAACCATCTAGCCGAGCAATATCTAACGAAATAGCAACGAAGTAAACTCCATCAGATTTCTCCGCCATACCATCCACGCATGCATGCCGGGAGTTTCGATTTCCGTAGGTTGCAAACCTTTGCCTTTCATCCATGCACGCAGGTTGCGATTTAACGTAATTAAGTGATCTTCCGTGCCGCATGCGATCCACAGCAGGCGCAGTCGCTGCGCGGTCTTTGAGTCGAGCGAAGGAAAGTCTTTGTCGAATTCGTCCGGAAGTCCACCGGAGCTGAAGGCGCCGACCCAGGCAAACTTGTCGAGATGATTCAATCCAGTGAGCAGAGATTCCGATCCGCCCATGGAAAGTCCCGCGATGGCGTGCGATTCGCGATCTTTCGCGATGCGATATTCACTCTCGGCCTGTGGCATGACTTCGGTCAGCAGCGCCTCGGTGAATTTCTTAAAATTCGCGTCGCGGACATCGGTGCGGCTCCAGCCTTCTTCCCAGCCCAGGCGAATTATCTCCATGGTGCCATAGCCGAGCGGCATGACGACGATCATCGGCTTTGCCTTACCTTGCGCGATCAGATTGTCGAGAATCACATTCATGTGACCCACGGCCGTCCATCCGCTGGCATCGTCGCTGAAGCCATGCAGGAGATAAAGCACAGGATATTTTTGCTTACCCGATTTCTCGTAGCCGGGCGGAGTGTAGACGTAATAATCGCGCTCATCGTCCGCGATGTTTGATTTGTAGAAATGATGATGAACTTCACCGCGCGCGACGTCGTTCACTTCCCACGGAAGCGAAGATGGCCCAGGTACGTGAACAGAATTTTCCGGGGAGATTAAGTTAGGCACGAGCGAATGATTCGAGGCGTCGAGCGTGCGCACGCCATCAATGGCGAAGGAATATCCGTAGTAGTCGGGCGGCAGCGGAGGTGTGGTCACACTCCAAATACCTTCATCATCCACTTGCATGGCCATTGGCTCGGCGCCTTCGCAGTCAAGCTTCACTTCTTTAGCGTTGGGAGCGCGCAAGCGGAAAGTTACACTGCCATCGGCGTGGACCTCGGGAGAAACCAGCGGCGCGGGCCGAAAACCTGACGGCTGACGAGGTTTTTTATCCTTGTCCTGGGCTGAGGCGAAAATGGAGGTGATAATAAACAGGAGGAACCAAAAGAAGAGAACGAAAAAATGTCGCATGGCTTCCTCGGGAAGCGGTTTGAGACTTGAAGCAGCTAGGACTTTTCCTGTGCCACTTCCAGCCGCGCCTCGGCCTTGTGGATAGCTTCGAGAGCGCGATCCACATCTACGGTTGTGTCGCCGCTGGTAAGCCGCTGCTCGGCGCGCTCTTTGGATTTACGGGCGCGCTCTACATCGATTTCCGACGGGCGCTCGGCAGTTTCCGCGAGAATTGTTACTTTATCGGGCAGCACCTCGGCAAATCCCCATGCTACGGCGAGATGCTCGTCCTTGGCTTGCGAGCGAAACGTGATTTCACCCACCGCCAGTTCGGTAATCAAAGGCGCATGCCCTGGAAGGATGCCCAGATAGCCGTTTTTGCCGGGAATCTGAACCTCTTCCGCCGTCGTGTCCACGACTCTCTTTTCCGGCGTGACGATTTCGAGTTTGAATGTGTCAGACATTTTAGTTCTGGAGATCAGGGGTTAGGGGTTCCCGTGTGCTGCCTACTGATTCCTGCCCCTAAACCCTGCTCCCTGTTTTACGCTGCCTTCTTCATCTTCTCCGCCGCTTCCAACACTTCTTCGATCGGCCCCTTCATGTAAAACGCCTGCTCCGGGATGTCGTCGTACTTGCCTTCGACAATCGCCTTGAAGCCTTTCACGGTATCGGCGACTTTTACGTAGCGTCCTGCCGCGCCGGTGAACTGCTCGGCCACGTGGAACGGCTGCGACAGGAAGCGTTGAATTTTCCGCGCTCGCGCCACAGTCAGTTTCTGATCTTCGCTCAATTCGTCGATACCGAGAATGGCGATGATGTCCTGCAAGTCTTTGTAGGTTTGCAGCGTCTTCTTCACTGATTGCGCCACATCGTAATGTTCCTGGCCTACGATGCGTGGATCGAGAATGCGTGAGGTCGATGACAGCGGATCGACCGCCGGATAAATTCCGATTTCAGTCAGTGCGCGAGAGAGCACTGTAGTGGCGTCGAGGTGAGCGAATGTTGTCGCAGGAGCAGGATCCGTCAAGTCATCGGCAGGAACGTAAATTGCCTGCACCGATGTGACCGAACCTTTTTTCGTTGACGTAATGCGCTCCTGCAACTCGCCCATCTCCGTCGCCAGGTTCGGCTGGTAACCTACAGCGCTGGGCATGCGGCCCAGCAGAGCCGACACTTCCGAACCGGCCTGCGTAAACCGGAAAATATTATCGATAAATAGAAGCGTGTCCGCACCCTCGGCGTCGCGGAAGTACTCCGCCACCGTGAGTCCGGTCAGCGCAACACGCAGGCGTGCACCGGGCGGTTCCGTCATCTGACCATAAATCAGGGCGGCTTTCGAGTGTGCGGGATCGCCGGGCTTGATGACGCCGGATTCCGTCATTTCCAGCCACAGATCGTTGCCTTCGCGCGTTCGTTCGCCCACGCCGGCGAAAACGGAGAAGCCGCCATGGTTTTTGGCGACGTTATTGATCAACTCCATGATGACGACGGTCTTGCCCACGCCCGCGCCGCCGAACAAACCGATCTTTCCACCCTTCAGGAAGGGTTGAATAAGATCGATGACCTTCACGCCGGTCTCAAACATCTCCGCCGTAGTGGCCTGCTCGTCGAACGCCGGCGCCAGACGATGAATCGGCATTCTTTCTTTGTACTCGACCGGACCAAGCTGATCCACGGGTTCGCCGATCACGTTCATCACGCGCCCGAGCGTACCGCGGCCCACAGGCACCGAAATCGGCCCGCCCTGGTCAATGACCTTCATGCCGCGCACCATGCCTTCGGTAGCTTCCATGGCGATGCAGCGCACGCGGCCTTCGCCGAGGTGCTGCTGCACTTCGAGAATGACATTGACTGGGTTCGGTACGTCAAAGCCGTCGCTTACCACGCGCACCGCTTCATAAATTGGCGGCAAGTGCCCTTGGGTGAACTGCACGTCAACTGCTGGGCCTGAAATTTGAACTACATGTCCGATGTTTTCTGGCATAAATTCAGCTTTTAGCTGCTAGCTCCTGGCTTTACAAAGCACTTAGCATTCAAAATTCGGCAATCAGCCCTTAAAGTTCGTCGTTGCACCCTGCAACAGCTTTCACTGGCTGAATGCTAAGCGCTAAGTGCTGACTGCTCACTACATCGCTGCTGCACCGCTGACAATCTCGATAATCTCTTTCGTGATCTTCGCCTGCCGCGCTCGGTTCATGACCAACGTCAGCGAGTCGATCATATCCGTTGCATTATTCGTGGCAGAATCCATCGCGGTCATGCGCGCGGCATGTTCCGCGGCGATTGATTCCAGCAGCGCACGGAAAATCTGGATCGCAACATACTTCGGCAATAGCGACCGGAATAATTCCTCCGGCGGCTGTTCGTAGATGTAATCCACGTCTGCCGTGGCAAATTGCGCCGCGACTTTGTCGGCTGGGGATTCAGCGCCGCGCATACCTACTCCCGCGCTGATTGCCGCCTCTTTGGCCTTTTTCTTTTCTTCTTCCGTCATCTCCTCGGACTGGCGGACATTCCGTTCGCCAACCTTTTCGATGGGAAGAATTTGTTCCACCACAAGGCGCTGCGCAATTACCGACTTAAATTCATTGAAGACTATGTAAACGGAATCAATTTCTTCCTGCTCGTAGCGTTCGATTACACTTTCAGCCAAACTTCGAGCTTGCGAAAATTCCAATTTGCCGAGAACACCTACGTGCTCGCCGGTAATCTGTATGGCACCGGCGCGTTCTCCTTCTCTGGCTGGAGCATCGAGTGATTCTTCCGTCTCAGTCAGGCTGCGGGTCTGCACAGCCGCCTCAGGATAGCGCCGGCGCAAAAAATCGCGCCCTTTTCGGCCGATCGCTTCGATATCGATGTTCTTCCCCGTCTTGGATTCGAGAAAACGCCCAGCCGCCTTTGTGATGTTCGCACTGAATGCGCCGGCCAATCCTTTATCGCCGGTTACGACGATCAGCAAAATATTTTGCTCCGGGCGATGCGCCAGCAATGGATGTTTCGGTTCACCCGTTTCCGGATCGTAAATCTCCGCCCGCGTTACCAGCGACTTCAGAACATTGGTCAACATCTGCGCATACGGACGCGCCGCCATGGTGCGGTCCTGCGCGCGTCGCAACTTCGCCGCCGAGACCACTTTCATGGCCTTGGTGATTTGCCGCGTGTTCACCACGCTGCGGATACGGCGCCGAATGTCGAGAATGTTGGGCATGGATCAGTTGCCGGTACTCAGTTGCCAGTTAAAATCGCGTGCTTACGAATGTTTTTACCGGGTACTAGCAACCGGTACTGGGTACGAATTATTTCGCTACCGCTTCCCTGCTCGAAACAAACTGCTGTTTCGCTTGCTTGATCACTTCTGTCAGCTGCGCCTTCAGAGCATCGTCCAGAACTTTCTTTTCCATGATCGTGCGCAGCAAACCTGCATTGGTTGCGTCTACGTACTCGTAAAGCTCTTTCTCGAAGTCGCGCACTTGATTCACGGGCATGTCGTCGAGGAACCCGCTCGTGCCAGCAAAGATGATCAGAATCTGCTTCGAAAACGGCAATGGCGAGAATTGCCCCTGCTTCAAAATCTCCACCAGCCTTTGGCCGCGATTCAACTGGGCCTGGGTAGCTTTATCCAAATCGCTGCCAAACTGTGCGAAGGCGGCGAGTTCGCGGTATTGCGCGAGTTCCAGCTTCAAACTGCCTGCAACCTGACGCATGGCCTTGATCTGCGCGCTGCCGCCGACGCGGCTTACCGACAAGCCTACGTTTACCGCAGGGCGCACGCCCTGGTTGAATAAGTCAGTTTCCAGATAGATCTGGCCGTCTGTGATCGAAATCACATTGGTTGGAATATAAGCCGAAACGTCGCCCGCCTGCGTCTCGATGACCGGGAGCGCCGTCAGCGAGCCACCGCCATTTTTGTCGCTCAGTTTGGCCGAACGCTCCAGCAAACGCGAGTGGAGATAGAAGACGTCACCGGGATACGCTTCGCGGCCCGGCGGACGGCGCAGCAACAATGAGATTTCGCGATAAGAGGCCGCATGTTTCGACAGATCGTCATAGATAACCAGCGCGTGGCGCTTTGTATCACGGAAATATTCCCCGATAGCCGTCGCCGCATAGGGCGAAATGTATTGCATCGGCGCGGGTTCGGAAGCCGAAGCCGCCACGACGATGGTGTACTCCATCGCTCCGGCATCTTCCAGAATCTTCACCACCTGCGCAATCGACGAACGCTTTTGTCCGATCGCGTTGTAAATGCAGATCAGGTCGTTGCCCTTGCTGTTGATGATGGTGTCGAGCGCGACCGCGGTCTTGCCAGTCTGACGGTCGCCGATGATCAGTTCGCGCTGGCCGCGGCCCACGGGAATCATGCTATCGATGGCCTTCAATCCGGTCGCCATCGGTTCGCGCACCGGTTGGCGGTCAATCACACCCGGAGCCAGGCGTTCTAACGCAATGAATTTATCCGTTGAGATTGGGCCTTTGTCGTCAATGGGACGGCCGAGGGAATCGACCACGCGGCCGATCATGGCATCGCCTACCGGCACGCTCATGATGCGCCCGGTGCGCTTGACCTCGTCGCCTTCTTTGATTTCGGTGTACTCTCCGAGGAGCACCACGCCCACCTGGTCTTCTTCCAGGTTCATGGCGATTCCGGCCACGCCGTGCGGGAAGGTAAGAAGTTCACCGGCCATTACTTTGTCGAGGCCATACACGCGCGCGATACCGTCGCCCAGCGTGATAACCGTGCCGGTTTCGTCCACAGAGATCTTCGATTCGTAGTTCTCGATCTGCTCGCGGATCAGCTTTGTAATTTCGTCTGCTTTGATTTGCGCCATATTTGCTCTCAGCTGTCAGCTATTCGCTTTCAGCTTGTATGCTTCGCCTCAGCACTTGGCATTTAGCATCTAGCCCTAATAATTCGAGTGGCTAAATGCTGAGTGCTAATTGCTGATTGCTTCTTTCATTCTTTCTAACTGGCCCTTCACCGAGCCATCGTAAATCGTGCTCCCTACGCGTACTACCGCGCCGCCTAGAAGAGATGCATCCTCACTGTAATGCGCGCGGACTTTTTTGCCGGTCAGTTTTGCCACCTGCGCCTCGAACTCTTGTCTTTCCGCGCCGGCTAACTCACGAACACTCGTGATTTCTGCCTCGGCAAATCCCAACCGCGCGTCGAGTTCTTTTTCCAGTTGCCGGATGACCGGCTCCAGAAAGTGAGTCCGCCGGTGGTCGATCAGTACGGCGATCAGATTACGCACCTGCTTCGAAATATTGTCACGCTGCGCAATCACATCCAGCACTCGCAGCTTTTGCTTGGCGGGAACCGCGGGATTTTCCCATACACGCCGCAGTTCCAAACTCTCTGCCAACAGGCTTGCGATCGCGCGCAATTCCGCAATCGCGCGATCGGCGTCGAGACGTGCGTCCAAAACCACGTCCGCAAAAGCCCGGGCATAGGTACTGGCGACGGAAGCCATAGCCTAATGACTTTCCTTTCCCGGCGAATCGGCGACCAGTTGCGTGGCAAAATTTCTCACCAGGGCTTGATCCGTAGCCGCATCCACATGGATTTGCTTCTTCGCCAACCCAACCGCCAGATCGGCCGCGTACGCGGTTAATTCCCGCCGCGCAGCTTTAGCGGCGGCTGCGATTTCCTGTTGCGCAGATTCCACGATCTTGCGTTTTTCTTCTTCCACTGCCGCCTGGAGACGCGCTTCTTCCGCCGCGGCTTCTTTCTCGGCGGCATTGCGCATCGTGCCAATTTCGACATCCAGCTCCGTCAGCCGCGATTCGATATCGGCCAGCCTGCGCCGCGCCTCTTCGCCGGCTTTCTGCGCTTCCTGCATCGCCTTTTGGATTGCCGCCGTGCGCGCTTTGAAAGCTCCCGGCAAGTATTTGCGGCTTGCCCAGATAATCACGATGGCAATCACCGCAAAATTCAACAGAACGCACAACAAGTAAGCGTTCGGCAAACTGAGGCCCAGGTGATTCGCGATGAATACCACGGACGGCGATTGCTTGAACTCGGCCGTCTCGTCCTGTTCTTCTCCCGCAGCTTCGCGGCTTTCGCGTACCAACTGCCGGGCTAATCCCGGATTATCGCGGCGCTGCTGCTGTGGCTGTTCTTGTTTGTGCGGCGGTACTTCTGGCGCGGGTTGGGTTGGTGCAGGCGCTGTGTTTTGCTGCGCACGCAGCAAGGGCAGCGAAACGGCCATCGCCGTCACCGCCAGCACGACCGTCATCGCAATTTTTTTGGCAAAAAGCATTTTGTTAGAATTCGCCGCCTCGACCTCGATCCGCGTCATCGTTTTGCCCCGGCAGGTTCCAGAACGCGCCGCATAATCTCGGCAGCCAACGCCTGAATCTCGCCTCCTAATGCATCCTGCGCCGACGCGCGATCTTTTTCGATGTCGGCTTTTGCGGCTTGCACTTGCGATTGAGCTTTACTGCGAGCTTCACTTAACGCGGCAGTTCGCGCGTCCATCGCGACTTTGCGGCGCGCTTCCTGCGCCCGGAATACAGTTGCCCGCGCCTCGCGCAGCCGCTGCTCGTATTGGGCTGTGCGCGCCTCAGCTGCGGCAATATCGGCCTGCGATTTTTCCACCGCCCCTTCGGTCCGGCTGCGGCGCTCAGCAAGCACGCGCCGCAAAGGCTTGTGCACAACCACTGCATAGATCGCGTAGAGCAACGTAAGGAGAATCATGGTCGGCACCGATCCGAGCAGTAATTCGCCTAGTTGTCGTAGCGTTTGATCCATTAATCGTTTCTGTACAGGAAAATGAGGGCTATGAAAACTGTTAAGTCTAGCTTCCGAAGGAGGTTATGTCAATGTAAAGGACTGTATTTTCAAGCTTTGCAAATTTGGGCAAGGCGTTTTAAAAACAGATGAAAGGCGGTTGTCAAGACCTATTTAAGTGGCTATGCAGAAAGCTGCAACTAATCCTTGACATCCAGTCTGGGAGGACTAGCATGGAAATATCACCTCCGATCCAATTCAGGATCGAATGGGCCGATAGCCAAGGAATGTCACCGCTTCTTGGTTGCCGGCCCATTTAAACTGTGTGTTCACCTTGGCTTCTTGATGTTTTGTTTTACCACCCACTCCTTCACCTTCCGCACCACCGACTCGGGAGCCTCTACTTCCAACTCAACCGCGCCGTCTTTGTACTTCCGCGAATAAATCCGTGCCTTGGCTTCGAGCATGGCCAGCGCCTTCCCTTCCTTTTGTGGCACGCGCAGATGCACGCGGCTGACGCGGTCTTCTTCGATCATGGCGTCAATGCGGGCTAGCAGTTTATCCAACCCTGTGCCTTCCGCCGCTGATACATACACCGTATTCGAATCATCCGGCAAAGAGTCGTTGATCAAATTTTCGGCGACTTCCACATCCAGCAGATCGACTTTGTTCATCACGCGCAGGCGTGGCTTCTTTTCGGCTTCCAATTCTTTCAGTACGATCTCGACTTGCGCATCCTGTTCGGCCGAAAGCCGGCTGCTGGCGTCCGAAACATGAAGAATCAGCGATGCGCGCTGCACTTCTTCCAGCGTGGCGCGAAAGGCGGAGACCAGCGTGTGCGGCAGGCTGCGAATGAAGCCGACGGTATCGGAGAGCAGCACTTTGCGCTTGGAAGGCAGCACCACAGCGCGAATGGTGGGATCGAGCGTGGCAAACATGCGCGGCGAGGCCAGTACCGCAGCCTGCGTGAGCGCGTTGAACAGCGTGGATTTACCCGCGTTCGTGTAGCCAACCAACGCCACGGTTGCCACCGGCGCGGCTTCCCGCCGCTGCCGCTGCTGGGCTCGAACGCGGCGGACATTCTCCAATTGTTCTTCGACGTGCCGCACCCGCCGCGCAATTTTCCGGCGGTCGGTTTCCAGCTGCGTTTCACCGGGGCCGCGCGTGCCAATGCCGCCGCCGAGCTGCGACATCTCGATACCGCGGCCAGCCAGCCGTGGCAGCATGTATTGCAACTGAGCCAGCTCCACCTGTAACTGGCCTTCGCGGGTACGCGCGTGCCGGGCAAAAATATCGAGGATGAGCTGCGTGCGGTCGAGCACACGCCGCTTGACGATTCTCTCGATATTGCGTTGCTGCGATGCGGTCAGATCGTGATCGAAGAGAAGCAGGTCGGCATTCACGGACGCCGCCGCGCCGGCAATTTCCTCCAGCTTGCCGGCGCCGATCAACGTGGCGGGATCGGGACGGTCACGCCGCTGCAAAATTTCGCCGACAACTTTCGCGCCCGCGCTGCTCGCCAGTGTGCGCAACTCCGCCAGAGACTCGTCGGCATCGAACTCGGGGATGGTCGGCTTATTAGAGTTTGAGCCTCCCGAGGCGGCAGACGGTTTTTCGCTGGCTGATTTTTCGCCAGCTGAAGATCGCGCACCCGCGCTATCGCGTGCAGCTTGCGCCTGCGCAGTTACCTTCGCGCCGCCGCGCCCGCGCGTCCGCACATCGAGCCCCACCAGAAACGCGCGTTCCTTCGCATCCTGAGTGGATGCGCTTTGGCCGGCAGGCACACCTGTACCTGTCGACGCGCGATCGCGAGTCTTCTTGGGATGAGACCTGCGCAAACTAAAGACGCCTTACCCTTCGGTGCCGGAGGCGCTCGCCGCGGAAGCGGCTACTACCGCCGGGGTTGCATTCCCCGCTCCCGTCACGACTTTCGGCTCGACGTGATTCAAGTGCGAGCCATGCGGCATCGTCCTGCCCATCACCACGGTTGAGATGGCGTGCTTGAAGATCAATTGTTCCTGACCGTTGGCTTCGAGCACCACCGAATATTTGTCGAAGGAACGTATGCGGCCCGTAAGCTTTACTCCGCTTAACAGGTAAATTGTGATATTCAGTCTCTCTTTGCGGGCCGTGTTAAGGAAGGAATCTTGAATGTTCTGCGCCGGCTTGCTGCTTTCCATAGCCGATCTCCTTAGATTCTTTTGAACTGCAACCTGTTAACCTGCTCCTCCGGAAAATTTCTCCGGATCGGCTCAAAACAACAGCGCTTCCTCGCGGCCTTCCGCACAAGGAACGGGGGGATAAACCTGCCTCTTCGCCGCCCTGGCTCCCCAAGGTTGCGCCGCCTGGCAGGCAGCTGCAATTACGATACGGTGTCCTTGATGGCATTTCAACCCGTAACTTGGCGAGAAGTTGCGGTGGAGTTGTATTTTTCCCAAAGTGAAATGCTGGAAACACGCTCTTGTGTACAATCGCCGCGTGGTTAGTTATGCCCGGCGTAACAAAATGTGGCTGTGATTCGTTTTAACCCGGATATCTTTAACCTCGATATCAGTGAAATTTAGGAGGCAGGATGGCAAGCTCGGCTCTTGCGGCTTTTTTCGGACCACAAATCAACTTCCCCCCCGACTTCAATACCAATTTTCTGATGCTGCTTCGCTGGATTCACCTCCTCGCCGGCATCGCCTGGATTGGCCTGCTGTACTTCTTCAACCTGGTGAATGTTCCCCTGATGAAGGAGCTGGACGCCACCACGAAGGGAAAAGTGATGCCCTCGCTGATGATGCGCGCTCTGTGGTGGTTTCGTGTCTCGGCGGTACTAACCGTTCTGGCCGGCCTGATTTATTGGGGAGACATCGTGGCCGCTGATGCACATAACGCGCAGATTCAGGGATTCCATGCCTCCAGCGGCCCTGTGATGGGCAGCTTCTTTCTGATCTGGACGATCGTGTGGGGCGTGCAGTACGCCTGCCTGATTCCTGGCAAGGGCATGTTCGATAACGGAGCTTTTATTGCGGTCATCTATGCCGTTGTGCTGGTAGCAGCGGCGTGGCTATTCCTTAGCCTGAACAACCACGGATGGGAGAGCAACCGGCTACTCTCGATCGGCATTGGCGGCGGCATTGGCTGGGTCATGCTGCTTAATGTCTGGGGAGTGATCTGGCGAATCCAGAAGCGCCTGATTCAGTGGACGCGCGACAACGCCACCAACGGCACTCCTATGCCGGAGAAAGCGAAAGCCATGGCGCGGCAAGCGTTCTTGGTGTCGCGAGCGAATGCGTACTTCTCCATCGTGCTGCTGTTCTTCATGGCAGCGGCGAGTCATTACCCCATATTTGGGAAGTAAGCTTTGAAAGACGAAAGTGGTCGAAATGAATCAGGCCAGCCCAAGGGCTGGCCTGATTGCTTTTAGTTAATGATGGCTACCTAGAACTCGATTCGCAGCGAACCTTGCAGTACGCGCGCAGAGTTTTCGTGAGCCGTATTGGTGGTGCTGTTGATTCCAGTACCCACCGTATTCTTGATGGTCCCGAACAAGCACGAGCTGTTCGTGATGTCCGTACAAGGCGTATCAAAGTTGGGATGATTGACAGCGTTGAAGGCATCCGCGCGGAACTGCAACTTCACCCGTTCTGCGATCGGGAAGGTCTTGCCGACCCCGAGGTCTATGTTAAAGAAAGCGGGGCCACGCAGATTGTTGCGGCTACCGATGTTGAAGCCCACCGGACCAACAAAGTCCGCATTGGCCTGAGCAGTATTGGCGTAGGCAAGCAGAGGCTGGCCGTCACCACCGTTCAGGTGAATGTGCAGATCCGAAGCCGGGCCTGTCAGAATGGCAGGCGCGTTGTTAGCATATCCAGCCACGAATGCATTCGCTGCCGCGAAGTAAGGCAGACCGCCATGAACGCTAGGCAGGCCGCTCACGCTCCAGCCTCCGATTACTTCGTTAAGCCACCGTGGCGCTGAAGAAGCAATGGTTTTTCCCCGCCCGAACGGAAGTTCATAGATGAAGTTGCCATTGAAATAATTGGTCACGTCGAAGTCGGATGGGCTGCGGCATTCGCGTGGCCTCAACACGTCGCAGAGAAAACCATACCCACCGATTGCCGGTGCGTTGGCTATTACGGAGACGTTATCGAGCGAGCGTGACCACGTATAGTTCAAGTCAAACTGCAAGCCATATCCGACATTCTTATGCAAGGTGGTGAGCATCCCGTTGTAACTCGAGAAGCCCTTGTTGGTGTAGAACGTGTTTTCGGAGAATTGAGCGCCCATACCCACGTTCGGGCTTATTGCATTGAGAGCCGCCAGTTCCTGCGTGGTATCGGCAAAGTCGCCGCGCTGGGCAAGAGTGTTGATCAGCACCGACACTATCTGCGTATTGTTTGTGCAAGTTCCGACGCCGAAATAAGAGCACAAGAATGGACCATAGCCCGCAGGGATCTGATTTTCATACCAGGCTTGTGGGGTAACGCTGAACGGATTCGTTCCTTGTCGCAGTTCCTGCGTGACGTTTCCGAACGCAGTTGACATCAATTCGCCCGACGCTTTATCTGGAAAATCGATTAGCTGGTTAGCATCGGCCTGTGCGAGCAAACGCCTGCCAAGGCGGCCGACATAAGTAGTTCTGAGGAGGAATCCTCCGGGGAACTCATGTTGAAATCCGAGGCTATATTGGATCGAATACGGAGTCTTCAGGTTGTGATCGATGGTTTCATTAAAGGCCAGCCCATTGGCCAAGCCTGTCGGAACCGCGTTCGCACCGGTCCCTGAAACATAGGGGAGAAATGGTTTCGTGATCGTCGGAGCGGCTGGCGGTGCCGGCGGAGTCGTCAAACCGCTGAATCTGGCGTCGGTCGCCAACGATCCGTTCGGATCGTCTGGTTGTCCATAAGGCTGGCTCACGCCCGCTTGGAAGAGATAATCGTATTGTGACTCCTGATACTGCACCGCGTTGATAACGGTTTGATCAAACAGGACACTGGCACCGAGGTTAAAGACCGTTTTCGGATTGAAACTGTAGGCGGCGGCGAACCTGGGTCCAAAGTTCTTGTACTGCGGGTTGAAATAACCCGGACCGTGGTTGGCCTTTCCACCCAGCGAATAGGATATAAACGGAACCGCCAGATTGCCAGATTGGCCAGCCCCACTTTGCGTAACGCGATCTCCAAAGTAGGTGTCGAAATTGTAATTTTCCACCGACTCAAGACCGTGCACTTCATAGGGCACGGAGTAATTTATCCAGCGGACTCCATAGGAGAGTGTCAGCTTGGGCTGCACCTTCCATGTATCGCCAAAGTAAAGCTCCGTTTCGTAATAGCGATAGGTTCGGGTTTGGCCAGAGCCCTGAGTGAGAGGATTCCCCTGGGCGTTATAGTTGTAAGTCGCGCTCTGAGCGGTATAGGGAGCCAGCGCGAGAGCAAAAGCCGAGTCATAGAGCCCCTGGGCATAGGAGCATGGTGCGGGGTTCTGGCAAATATCGATTGGCTCGAGACCTGAAGCAAAACCCAACGAAGGAGTATTTCCACCCAAGCCGATGTTTGGAGAGTTGTAATTCAGGATGGTATAGCCGCTCGGTTTGGGCCATTTAAACGTACCGCCAAACTGGAAGCTATGCTTGCCCCTGAGCCAGGTGAAGTCGTCACGAACCACCGGGATCGGATAAGTCCGGCCCTGCGCGTTGATAGCACTGGCATACGGACCATCGATAATAGTTCCTCCCGTACCATTCCCACCTACCGCGTTGAATTGTGTGACACCGGTGGGGTTGTAGCTGTTCGGGAAATTGTAGTTCTCGAAAACCTCTCCGTACGAAGCCTGATTCACCTTAGTGCTGCTGATGGTCCAGACGTGTCCGACTACGTAGGTATAGCTTTGATCCAGGAAGGGATAGGTTTCAGGATCACCAGGGAACTGAATTGGATTTTCTGTCCCATTGGTCCTGGTGAAGCTGCCTTTGCCCCACAATTTCATTTTGTCGTTCAGAGTGAAATCCACCCTTTGGACATAATCGTCCTCTTTATAGGGAAAAGGTGCGTTGAAACGAAAGCCGCCCGTGTTGAGACCGTCTCCGACTGCACCGGACAGGTCATTCGCGTGGGGATAGCGGCTGGCGAACAGAGATTGCAACGCCGAATTGAAGCCCACATGCAGGGGATCAATCGCTGCCACCTGTGCCGAGTTCAATGTCCCGACACCACCGGAAGCGTTGATGTATGAAATATTCCCGCTTCTGAAGGAATCCAGCGGAACTGTACGCTCGGTGACGTTTGAGAGCGTATCGCGACGTCCATTGTAGTCGAAAAAGAAAAACAACTTGTTTTTGATGATCGGCCCACCCAAATTACCACCGAACTGGTTGCGGATAAGTGGGGGCCTCGGAACTCCAGCGTTGTTGTTGAACCAATCGTTGGCTTCCAAGCCTCGGTCGCGGTAATACTCCGCCAACGCACCATGGTATGAATTGGTGCCACTACGGGTCACCAATTCATATTGTCCGCCGCCGCCGCCGCCGGCCGACGACAGGTCTCCAGCCGCCACGCCGCGGAACTCCTGGATCGAATCCACCGGAGCATTCCCAACGATGGCTCCAAACTGGCCGGTTGCCAGGTCGTTTACATCGAGGCCGTCAACCGTAACCCGGCTTTGATCTTCGCGGGCGCCGGTCACAGCTCCATCCAGGGTGACACCGGGCTGCTGAACGAAAAGCGCCGCCGGGCTATCGCGGTTTTCAACCGGCAGGTTTTGCAGAAATTGGACTTGAAAGTTGTTGCCTACCGTCGAATCGGTCGTGTCGAGGGTCACAGTCTGGTTGGCAGCGGACACTTCCACTGTCTCGCGAAGTCCGCCCGGAGTTAATTGCGCGTTCTGCACGCGCGTGGCGTCCACGTTCAGGTAAAGACCGGAGACGACAACCGATTTGAAACCATTGTGCTTGAATTCGATGTCATAGCCTGGCCCAGGCTTGATTTGGCCGAAGGTATAGGAGCCCGCACCGTTGGTGACAGTTTGATAAGTAACACCGGTCTGTGGATTCCGGAGGGTCGTGTCAACGCCTGAGATGACGGCGCCTGTTTGATCGGTGACGACGCCGGTCAAGGAAGCCACATCTTGCGCGGCCAAAAATGTTGAGGCCCCGATGAAAAGAGCGAAGAGCAAAGACGCGAGAACGACTCGGTTCAGAACGGAACGGAAAGCAGATTCCATGGACAGTCTCCTAGGGTAGCCGCCGCCAAAACAAGCAGCTCCTAATTTTTTTCAAAATAACACTTACCAAAACGAATCAGAAGCAGGGGGATATTTGGAGTAACACGAACTGAAAGCAGGCTATATTCCAAAGGCGAAAAGGCTGCAAATAACATACCTGCATAGACATACGCAGATAACACATTGCTCGAACCACCGCTATATTAATTGATTTTCGTATAATTAATATGATAGTTGGTATTCACTAAACGTTCGATCTTGCATTTTGTCTTTGGCCTATGCAGGCCAAAGAAGCGCTTCCAATCTCTAAAATATGGCGGCGGAAAACATAATAGCGGCAAGCTCTTACATGGCTATGGGCAGCAATGCGGCGATGCCACCGCCGAGAGACTCCGGGAAAAAAAACGGCGGCCTTGTACAGGCCGCCGTATGGAAACATTTTGCCTTATCTAGAACGTAAACTTCGCCTGGAGCTGGATGACTCTCGGCGAAGCGTCTGCGCCCAGACCGGAACCGTAGATGCTGGTCGGGCTGCTGACAGTTTGAATGATCTGTCCGAATTGGCCATGATTATCCACGTTCATAACCGGGAAATTGAAATCGGGGTGATTGAACAGGTTGAAGAATCGAGCGCCAACGGAGAATTGCGACCCCTCCCAGCGCTGTATGCCAAACGCTTTTTCGACAGCAAAATCGGTATTGAAGTAGAAGGGACCGACGTTCTGGTTCCGCCGCTCGTTTCCGTAGCTGGTAGCTGGAGCCGAAAATGTCGAAGGCGACAAGCAAGGCGCGGACGCCAGTCCAGCCGAATTGACCTCGGCCGCTGACGAACCGCACGAAGCTGCCGGTCCGCTTTGGTTGGCAAATATATACTGCGCGCCGCCGCCGGGCCCGTAGTTCGTGTTTTCCAGCGCATCCGTGTCCGCCGAGCTATATACCGTGAACGGCAGACCCGTGTGGGCAAAGATGGTGCCGGAGAACGACCACCCTTTCATCAACGCGTTCGGTCCCCAATGAGTCAGATGGCGGAAAGAATCGCTCCACACATAATTCATGACGAAGTTCTGGCGAATGTCGTAATCGGCATTGCCATAGTTCTGTTGTGGGTTGTAGGGATTCTGCGGGAAGATTACGTCCGCATACAGTCCTGCCGTATTCAAACCAAACGGCGAGAGCGAGTTGTTCGAGATTTCATCGAGAGCGTGACTCCACGTATAGCTTGCCTGGAATTGCAAACCGCCAGAGAAGCTGTGGTTCAGGCTTGCGATCAGGCCATTATAGTTGGAGTTCGCAATATTGGCGGACTGGGCGACCGTGCCAAAACGAGCGTCAGGCACACTCGTTGGAAGGTTTCCAAACGAGGTGGCCGTGGGAGCGTAGGGCAGCTGGCCGGCAGCGCAGCACCATGCGTTGAGGGCTTGGTTCGAGAACTCTTCGTGCGAGCCATGATTTCCGACATACATCAGGTTTAGGGTTGAATGCCAGCCCACCGCTTGTTGAACTTCAAGGCTCCACTTGTAGTAGACGGGAACTTTCACCGCGGTCGAATTGGTGAAAGAGAATGCGGGAACGCACGTTGTAGGATTTGATCCCGCAATGGCGCATCCCAACCCGCCACTCGTGTAATTTGATGCGAAGCTGGCGCCCGACGCGGCGGACAGTGCATACAGTGTGCCGGGCAGCGCCGTGGGATTGGTTTCCCCGGGAGAAATGTAGCCGCCGGGGGTTACGAACTGGGGATCAAGCGGCGCATTCTGCAGGAAGGTGTCAATCGCTCCGGTGGGAAGCGCGTCGGCGAAAATACCGATGCCGCCGCGGAGCACAGTTTTCTGCGAACCGCCGGGAGTCCAGGCGAAGCCGATCTTGGGTTGCCACGCGATGTTGGTTACGGATGGGAAGGCTTGGTGTTCGCCGGTCAGAATCGCAGTGTTTGGGGCGGCGTTGCTATCGCCAAACTGCCCTGGCGCGAACCGCTGGAAGCAGTTGATCTGGCATACGGGATTCGACAGGTGATCGGCTCGCAAGCTCAAAGTCAATTTCAAATTGCTGGAAACCTTGAGGTCATCAGCCGCATAGAGACCGAGTTGATAGAGTGCGATTGGCACTTCGGTGCGCGAAGGGAAATTTTGGACAATCACATTGCCCTCACCGCCTACGCCGCCAGTAGCGAAATTATCCAGCGAAAACGCGATAACTTCCGGGGTTACAAAAACGAAGTTCTGATCGCTGATGTCGTCACGGTGGAAGTTCACTCCAAATTTAATGTTGTTCCGCCCCCGGAGCCAGCTAAAATCATCCACGTACTGATGTTGGAAGATATTGCGGCCTTGGGGCATCACAACGTTATCTGGATTAAGAGCCGAAAGGCTGCCATCGTTTAAAGCAAAAGTTTCCGTTCCGGCTCCGACTCCAGGCACCGTGAGAGCCGAAGACGCAGCCGATTGATTCTGCATCGCGAATCCTGCGCTATACCACAGCATGGAAGCTTTGAAGTCGTTTATTTTGTCAGAGCCGAAAGTGTGGGTTTCACCGACCTGCGCCTGCCATTGCGGCTGGTCGCTGATGACGTTGAAAGCCGGATCGATACCGTCGGTGTAGGTTGCCTGCACGCCATGCTCTTTCTCGACGCGGACAAACAGTTTATCGTTGTGCGTAAGGTTCATATCGTACTTGCCGACGAACAAGCGATCATGCGTGTGTGCCGAAAGAGCCGCTTGTGCGGTCACGGCGCAGGGCGCCGAAGAAAACGCGGCGAACGCTGCTTGAGTTGATGGCGATATGTCGGAGCATCCGCCGCCATTCGCAAGATTGGTGGCCGGGTCCACGCCTCCGCCCAACTGTTTTGCTCCCGCTGGGGAAACCCGGTTATAAAGACCGAATAGCTGGGTATAGAAGGGGACAGAAGCGCTGAGTCCATTTGTGTTCAGGTAGTTGTAGACCGCGCTTTGAAATGGCCCCGTCGGGACGTTTAAGCTTTGCGGCGACGGAATTGCCAACTGCAAGCCCTCAACGTCGAAGAAGAAAAACGCTTTGTCTTTTTTAATCGGTCCGCCGACCGATCCGGCGAATTGATTGTCGTTTACGAACGGACGCGGATCGACATCGCTGCCAGCGAGTCCGTTGGACTGGTTGCGGAAATAGTTGTTGGCGTTCAGAATATTGCCGTTCCACCAGTAAATCGCGTTCCCGTGGAAAGCGTTGCTGCCTGACTTGGTCACATAATTGACGTTGGCTCCCGCCAAGCCACCGTACGCGCCGCTATAGCCGTTGGAAACCACGGTGCTCTCGGAAATGTCATTTAAACCGAGTGAAAGATTAGTGGCGCCGCTATTGTTGACGTTGAAATAAGGATCGTTGTCGTTGGAACCGTCGATGGTAAACAAGTTGGAAGTGGCAGGCAGACCATTTACTTCGAAGTTGCCGCCGCCAAACATCGCGCCACCAGCTGTATTCATCACCACACCCGGCGAGGTCAAAGCAACCGCCGACAAATCATTGCCAGGATTCGGAAGTAACTCAACCTGTTTCGCGTCGAAATTCGCAGTCAAGTTCGCGTCTTCGGTTTCAATCGCAGCAGCAGCACCAGTGACTTCAACAGTGGTGGACGAAGAACCTACCGTAAGTTGAAAGTTCACTGTAGCGCTTGCGCCAAGAGCTACACTGACATTCTTTTGTTCACTCTGAAAGCCTGCTCCGGTCGCAGTGACCCTATAGTTGCCGGGCTTAAGGTAGGAGAACTGGTAATAGCCAGTGGAATTTGTTTTCGCGTTGGCAACCGATCCTTCATCAATACTCTTAAGTTGCACATTGCCATTCGCCACCACAGCACCAGATGGGTCGGTAATCGTTCCCGCGAGTTCACCGGTGGTAATTGTCTGGGCGAACACACACGACGAAACAAATACAATCACACAAAACAACGACAGAATCAGCTTGAAATTAATACTTAGTTTCATAGCATCACCTTCCAATCAACGGATACCTTCATACGATATGGAACCTCAACATTGGGGACCGTATCGACTCTGCATAACTACCTTGCAACTCGCGCGCCAAAAAACATTGCTCAATAACACTCACTGTTTTCAACGAAATTTATAACGAGTGTTCGAATATCCATTCTTTAGATTGGAAGATCCCTTTGTAATCGTACGTAATTGTGTATTTCGCAACGCATTCAGATTCTTATATCTCCTGTTACAATCGGCCACCGTGACTACCATTCCTCATAAACGTGGAGCAACAAAACAGCGCTCCGTTGATAAGGGTTTCGCCAACGCAAAGCCGCTCGATTCCGTGCCCATGCTCGATTTGCAGCGGCAGTATGCTCAAATTCGCGAAGAGGTTTTGCCTGCGATTGAGAGAGTTTGCGCATCGCAGCATTACATTCTTGGCACAGAGGTGGAAGCGTTTGAACACGAGATGGCAAACTTCTGTAGCGCGAGTGAAGCTGTGGGTTGCTCCTCAGGCACGGATGCATTGTGGCTGGCTCTTGTCGCCGCTGGAGTGCAGCCGGGAGATCAGGTCCTCACCACGCCATTCAGTTTTTTCGCTTCGGCCAGCGCGATTGTGCGGGCAGGCGCGCTACCGGTGTTTGTTGATATCGATCCGAAAACCTTCAATCTCGATGCGGAACAATTGGAGTCTTTCTTGCATGGCGCACGACGTGACAAACTCCGCGCGCTGCTTCCCGTCCATCTTTATGGCCAGTGCGCCAACATGGAGCGGCTTCAGCAATTGGCGGAGAAATTCCATTTAGCTTTGATCGAAGATGCCGCGCAGGCGATCGGAGCGCGATGGGGCAGTTCGGGCAACGCGCGAAGCGCAGGATCGATGGGAGTCTCAGCGGCTTTCAGTTTTTATCCCACTAAAAATCTAAGCGCTTATGGCGATGCCGGATTAGTAACGACAAACAGCCCGGAGATGGCCACGCACATGCGCCAATTGCGCAATCACGGCAGCCCGCGCCGGTATGTTCACGAAGAGTTCGGATGGAACTGCCGCCTCGACGCTATACAGGCTGCAGTTCTGCGCGTGAAGCTGAAATATGTAGTGGGATGGAATCAGGCCCGCCGCCAGCATGCGGCACTTTACGATCGGTTGTTTGCTGAGGCCGGGCTTACATCGAACCGCGATCAACCCGAGAATTCGGCTCCCATTCGACTCCCGTACACTGCCGCGCCAGCTCATCATGTTTTTCATCAATATGTGGTACGCACTTTTCGCCGCGACGAGTTGCGTGAGTTTCTGACCGCGCGCAAAATCGGGAGCGAGATTTACTATCCCATCCCGCTGCACCTACAACCCTGCTTCGCTTATCTCGGATACCGCGAAGGCGATTTCCCCGAGGCTGAGCGCGCCGCCAAAGATGTACTGGCATTGCCCATGTTTCCTGAACTCACGGAAGAAGAACAGCGTTGGGTGGTAAAGAGCGTCGCCGACTTCTATTGCTAGCGCAATACTTCTCTGCGATCTATAAGGCAACTTACCCGCACTTCATGCATCAGATTTCTAAGGTGAAGTATATGCGCAAGCTTGGGGTAATGCTCACATTATTATCCGCATCAATGATGATCTCTTCGGCGCGAGCGGGGAACGCTCAGACACAGACGCCTACCGTGAATTCAACTCGCAAGCCTGTTGTGATTGAGCTATTCACTTCCGAGGGCTGCTCGTCATGCCCGCCCGCGGACTTGCTACTGCAAAAACTTGAGCAGCGGCAGCCGGTGGCTGGTGCGGAAATCATCGCGCTCGAAGAACACGTCGATTATTGGAATCATGATGGCTGGATCGATCCTTATTCATCAGCGGAATGGACGCAGCGGCAAGTCAATTACGGTTCTGTATTTAAGAATGAGCCCTACACGCCTGAGCTCGTAATCGACGGGCAAAGCAACTTCGTAGGCAACAATGCTCAGGAAGCGGCGCTCGAAATTGAAAAGGCGGCGCAGGCGGAGAAAACCGATGTCACGATCACATCCGCATCGGCTGATTCCAAAGGTTCACATCATTTCAACGTTTCGGTGGGGAAGCTAACGCAAAGTAGCGCAGGTGACGTGGCTGAAGTTTGGCTGGCGGTAACGGAAGATGGCCTGCATTCCTCGGTAAGCAAAGGTGAGAATGCCGGACACCAACTGACACACATCGCCACACTGCATTCTTTAAAGAAGATTGGAGTTGCAAATTCGAATGGAGCTCCGGCTTCTTTCCAGGCCGATACTGCGGTAAAGTTCAACTCCAACTGGAATCCGGAACAGATACGGGTTACGGTTTTTCTTCAGGAGAAGAAAAGCCGGAAAATCATTGGCGCTGCTTCGACAACCATAAAAAGCTGAGAACACGGAAACCTCCGGCCATCTTAATGCCTGCGCCTTTTCGCAGCCGGCCTCGATGTTTCTTTTTGCTCTCCCGGCGCCAGCACACGGCGCACAATTGGTGTATCGAGTTTGTACTTGCGATCCGTCACATTGCCGCTATCATCCTGCACGTGCAGTATGAAAACCGGCAGCATGCCTTCCTTATCGAAGTTTTCCGCCGTGAGTGTAATCGGCAGAACGCCATGGAGCCCGTGCTCGCGATAAGCCGTCTCATAGCGATGCTTTCGCACGTTCCAGGTAAAGACTCGAATCTGGTCGTAATCGTAAGCTTCACCATCGTGTGGTTCGATCATGGCACATAGATATTGCGGAACGTTCTTGCCCGTGCCGTCTTTGCCCGTATCCTGCACCTGATTCAAAACAAAAAACGCGACGAAGCGCTGGCCTTCGGCGTATTGCGCGACCTCAAGTGGTACGTCGATATCCACCATGCGCGCTAACACCCAGCCAACGCGATTTTCACTGTCTCGCACCAGCCACCAATCTTCCAACGCCGGACCAGCCGCTTTGCTCCCGGCTTTTGTCGGCGCAACCGCTCCCGGCTTCTCCGCCGTGGCGCGTTTCAGGACCGAAACCTTGGCCCCCGAGGAAAGCTGGTACAAATGCTCGGTTTCGCGGCCGGGCGTAAGGTGCAGGTTGGTATCGTTACGCAGCACGCCGGGCGCCTGGACAGGATCGGCGAGGTTGTCTTTGGTCAATTTTTGCAGAGCGTCATAAGCCTTCTGATCGACCAGATAACGCTGCTCGATCCAGCCCTCCAGGCTAGTAGAAGTGCGGACGCGAGCGAAGCGCTTCTCGTGCTCCAGAACCTCAACACGGTCTCCGTTCTTCACCGTGCCCACGCGGTTGTTGACGGTCGCAACCTGATCGCGAAGCGTGGCCTGTACGGCGGAAACATAATTCACTTCGAGGACGCGATGGTGGCTGCCATTGCAGGCGGAGACGGCGAGCAGCAGGAACGCCATCGTTATGAACAACGGCCCTCGGCGACAAAACACCCACGCCTCCGGGCACATAAGACTGGATTGGGATGGGTTCACAGCAGCGTGTTCCTTACATCCACTATAACGCGTCGTAGGAGGGGTTTTGCAGCACGGAAGTTTGGCTTGCGTGTACTTTTGGCAACAAGGATGTGCCCGAGCCTGACGCTACCGCATGGCTTCGGTTAACATTAAGAAAGCGGTGGACGTCGGTCCTCAAAGACTTCGAGGCCGCGAGGCCACCACAATCTCACAGATTTTTTGATTTTCAAGCGAGTGATGAAAAACCAATCTAAAAATCGGCTTGTCTTGTCATTAGTTTTCGCGACATCGATCATGATTGCTTCCTTGTGTGCCGCGCAGCAGCCGGTGAATCCCGCTCTGCGTCCGCCCAAAGGGTCGCAGGTGGCTATCGTGGTCTTTGAGGATTTGCAGTGCCCCGATTGCCGCCGCGCCACGCCGCTGGTGGAAGAAGCGTCGCGCACGTACAAGATCCCGCTTATTCTTCACGACTTCCCGCTGCCCTTTCATAGCTGGTCGTATCAGGCGGCGATTATGGCGCGCTTTTTCGACACGCACTCAAAAGCCATGGGCAACGAGTTCCGCGATTATATTTTCGCGAATCAACTGGAAATCACCCCCGACAACCTGCGCAGCTACGCGGAGAAATTCGCCGCCGAACATAAAGTAGAACTGCCGTTTGTGGTCGATCCCGGAGGCAAACTGGCGGCGCTGGTGAATGCCGATAAGGAGTTGGGCAAAGAGATCAACATCCAACACACACCTACGCTGTACGTGGTGAGCAATAAACGATCGGGCAAGCCCTTTGTCGAAGTCGTGGACCGCAGCCAGCTTTACGCGCTGATTGACGCAATGATGAAGGAATAGAGCGGAGTTTTTCGCTTAAGCAACAATTTCTTGGCTTAGCCAATACCCGCGAACAATCTCGCGAAAAGCAGCACCGACAATCCAATAGCTGCAATGCTGTTGGCTCGAATCCCGCGGTAGCTTGCCGCCCAGGGAAACATCAGGACCTCGAAGATCGGCATCAGCCGCTCCGGCCAAAGCAGGCCAGCCACTCCGAACGCTAAACACAACTGCACTACAACACACAATTCCAAAGTCGTCATAAGGCTTTCCACGCTGAGGATGCCTTCTATTGGAATGGAAAGGATGGAGAAAGCGGTAGATTACCGAGGTACTCGCCGGGCGCGCTGCTTCGCCGCTCCCGCCTTCGAGGTCTTCGTTTTTGTTTTTGCGCTACTTTCCACTCGCAGCTTCCATGCGGTGTGCAGGGCTCCGGCAAGCACGTCTTCGCTGACTTGAGCCAGGCGAATGTGCGTCATGCCCATCCTTCCCCATCCGCCGGCGACGGGCAGGAAAATTTCCGGCGATTCGCGCACAAAGTCGGCTTGCTGTTCGGGGGTGAGCTTTATATTGCCGTAGCCCTGCTTTTGGGAGGCAAGCGTAGCGAAGATGCGGCCGCTCACGCGGAAGTCGGCTGATCCCATGTGCGAGCCTTCCTCGGCTCCTTCGAAACTGAGGGCAATGCGGCGGAAGTCGGCAGGCGTCATGTCGATGACTTCTCCTGAGGTCTGCGGCTAAAGCCGCTACTTAAGGATAAGCCTTTACCGCAGCGCCGAAGCGCCCGCGCCACCCAAAAACTCAACCTCCTGCTCAACAGATCTCCGGCGATCTAATCTCCGAAGCCAATGCCGATGGCGCGGGCGGCGCACACCATATCGCCCCTCGGGTCGACGGATTTGAGATGTCCAATGGCATGCGCCACATCCACGGAAACAATCGAGTCGCCGTGCAGCGCGACCATCATGCCGAACCCTCCCGCCGCAATCAAATCGACGGCGGCTACACCGAAGCGCGTTGCCAGAATGCGGTCGAAAGGCGTCGGCGTACCTCCACGCTGAATGTGACCGAGTACGCTGATGCGCACCTCCTTACCCGAGCCGTGCGCAATGGCATTGCCGATGAGATTGCCGGCCGAACTGGCACGGCGGTTTTCCTTGAATTCATGCGGCAGCTTCACGCCTTCGGCCACCACCACAATCGTGAAATGTTTGCCGATTTTTTCGCGCTCGGCAATGTGCCGGCAAACGTGTTCGATGGTGAAAGAAATCTCCGGAATCAAAATGACATGCGCGCCTCCGGCAAGGCCGGCGTGCAGCGCGATCCAGCCGCAGTCGCGGCCCATCACTTCGACGACCATCACGCGATGATGCGAAGCCGCGGTGGTATGAATCTTGTCCAGCGCGTCGGTGACGGTCGATAGCGCGGTGTCGAAGCCAAATGTGACCTCGGTTGCCGACAGATCGTTGTCGATCGTCTTGGGCACACCGACAATCTTCAATCCCTTTTGAAAAAGTTCGTAGCCAATCTTCTGCGATCCATCGCCGCCGATCGTAATGATGGCGTCTATGCCGAGCTTTTCCGCATTGGCAACCACTTGCTCGGAGATGTCGCGCACCACTTCCTTGCCGTCCTCGACCTTTTTGTAGTGAAACGGATCACCACGGTTGGTGGTGCCAAGGATCGTGCCGCCACGCGGCAGTATGCCGCTGACTTCTTTCAGCGTGAGTTCGAACGATTTTTCCGGCCAGATGAGGCCGTCGAAGCCATCGGGGATGCCGATGACCTTCCATCCATATTTCAGGATGGCAGCTTTGGTGGCGGCGCGAATCACGGCGTTCAAGCCGGGCGCGTCACCACCCCCAGTAGCGATACCAATGCAGCGAATGTCGGACATAGAAATTGGCCAGAGATTTTGCAGGACGGTTCTAACGGGAAGGCCGCCATCAAGATCATTAAGGACATTGCGATGAATGGCAACTTACGAGTGGCCGTGGATGGAAGGAACTAATGTCACCATGGCCGTTTCATAGGACGAGATTCAGCCGCGCGGTTCCCGGGAAAGGATGAAAGTCCTTATCTCGTGTGATTAAAGGAAGGTATTTATTGAATCGTCGTAACAAGGAAACACGGGATTTTAAGTTAAGAATTGTGAAAACTGATTGCGCCACTTCCTGCAAAAAAAGCGAGCAGTAGGGGCTCCGTCCCGAGATCCAGATTAAAAAAAATTACAGACCGAATTGCTAAAATCTCCCGGCTCAATCACTTGGAGAGGGCTGGTGTTTTTGCCCAGCGCAAAATATTGGATCGAAATATCTTATCCGCAAAATATTTGGGAGGAAGGAGTTAGCTGCTATTCAGTTTTCAAAGAACGGGTTGCTGATTTGGAACCATGATGGAACGAGTTGGGAGTTGGGTGCAAGGTTGGATGTCACACGGGTTATGGACTCGAGTAGGGAAAATTCAGAATTAAGTCGCTAACTTGGGAGAAAGTTTGGTAGCAGTCTGGCTTACGCATTAGGACGGTTGAGTGCAGATCCCTTCGGCTTCGCTCAGGATGACAATGTCATATTAAGAGCCAACTGCACCCCTACCTTCAGGCGTTACGGACTAACTGTGAACGAAGACTCATTTGAACCAGCGGCACCACAACCGGTAGTATCCGTTGCCTCGACTGTACCCGTAGAAACGGTTTGGTTCGCGCTCGCGGGGTTGTATACAAAAACCACCGCTGTGTCCGGAGTTGTGATATTCGTCGCCGGGATCTCAGCCGTGAGTTGATGACCACTGACGAACGACGACGTTACGGACGTTCCATTCCATACCACCACAGAGTTGCTGTTGAAATCACCGCCGTTCACGGTCAGAACAAAACCAGCTCCTCCGGCGGTGGCGCTACTCGGCGAGAGCGAACTTACCGACGGCGTCGACGGACAGGAACAGGCGACGGCAGGAAGCAAGAAAATTACTAATGCGGCCAAAAGAGGCGGTCTTTTCATTGTTGCCATCGGGGTTATCGCGCCCATCGGCATGCCTTCCGGCAAACTAGTGGATAGGAGAGTCCCCAGAACTTCGATTTGGGAGTATTTTCCAAGAAGATCGTCATTTGGTCGTCCGCGGCACTGAGATGATTATTACAGCCACCAAGGCGCCGACCAAGTTTTGACTTTTCTTGCACCGCTGCCGACCTAGCTGCCCCCGCCAGCGTCTTTTTCGACTCTTGGGAAGCACGGAACTAAATCCCATCTCGTAGGTGCTCCGTTATGTTTGATCGAGGAAGATTTAGCGTGCCACCCACCCTTCGAAACCCACGAAGGGTGGGGCAGCCTCATTCGTGGTTGTGCACGCAGACACGCAAGGCCGGGCCAGCCATCCTGTTTAATCCGTTACTGACACAGTGATCACGTTCGAAGTGACTGTGTTGCTACCGCTCACATAGGTTGCGTAGACAGTCGCGTTGCCAGTCGTCGACCCGGCCGTCACGCACATCGGCTCTACCTGCTGCTCTAAGGTGATAAGGCTAGTGTTGTTCGTTTGCCAAGTCACGCTTGTGGTGACATCGATCGATTGCCCTCCTGCAGTTGCAGTCGCAATCAAACACTGATTACCGGATGCCACATCGCCCTCGCCCAAGCTGAAGGAGGTTCCTGTGCCGCCATCAAAACTGACAATGATATTGGTGACGTTGCTTAAAGTGACAGTCGCAGTGGTGGTTGCGCTAGCGGTTCCCGACGCTGCGGTAATGGTTGAAGTTCCCGCCGAGATCCCTTTCAGGGCGCCACCTGTGCTGACGGTAGCTACGCTGGTATCGGAACTGGACCAGCACACCGTAGTTCCCGTACAACTTGTGCCACCGGTAAGCGTAATAGGGTTGCCGTTGCTGTCGGTTCCGGCGGCGGTGAGCGATGTGGTGAACCCCACGCTCACACTAGGATCTGGAGGATCAATCGTGAGGGTCGAAACCGTCGGGTTCACAAAAAATCCCTTGCAGGCGACACCGAGACCTGCAAGTAATAACACTGCAAAAGACGCCGCGAGGCGGAGTTTGTGTTTGGTGGATGACATAGTTATCGATACTCCCTCAAGCGCGCCTACTCACTCGAACCAGCTTAGATCACTTCCTACGATACGATCTCAGCACAATTACAGATGTAAAAAATTGTAGCAGAGAAGATTCCCGGCCAAGCGTTTTAGGGTACTTTCGTGCAGATATAGAACCAGCCCGGCTAATGCCGCGCTTGAAATAAGAACGCGGAAGAATCGTGTGGCTTGCAAGAAAAATGGCCAGCGCCGCGACCGGGAGCTGGCCATTGGATTGTCCGCAAGTCAGTTCATTTGCTCTTGTGCTCTTCCTTGGGGGCGTTCTCTTGCCTGGCTGGCGCTGCCGGCTTGGGCGCGGGAGCGGGTTTGGCGCTGGCCTTGGGCGCGCTTTCGCGTTTCGGCGCTGGTTCCCTGGCCGGTTTTGGTTCAGACGTCTTTGCCGGTTTCGGTTCGGACGTTTTCGCAGGCTTTGGGGTTGCGGCCTTTTCGGGTTTTGGTTCTTTTGCCGGCCTGGGCGCAGGAGCCGGTTTGGCGCTGGCCTTGGGCGCGCTTTCTTTCGGCGCGCTTTCGCGCTTAGGCGCGGCAGCTGGTTTTGGCGTGCTGTGGCTCGCCTTGGGAGCGGGCTTTGGCGCACTTTCCCTGGGCGCACTCGCCTTGGGAGTGCTTTCCGTCCGTGGCTTGCTGGCCGGGCGCGCACTTTCGCTGTGAGCGGTGCTCTCCTTGGGCACAGGCTTGGACGCATGCTCCGCATTCGGCCGAGCTTCATTCGAACGACCTTCGTTGGAACGGGTGGGAGCTGGATGAGCTACGTTGTTGTGCGGCGCGGTTGAGTGGGCCGTATTGGCGCGGTTAGCCGCCGGACGCCCCTCTGCTTTTGCGCCATTCGCCGGCGTGCGATTTTCCGCGGGACGATTTTCCTCGCGATTCGCGCCCGGAACAGCTCGCGCTTCCTTCGGTGACATTTTTGGAGCGCGGTAGGTTCCTCCCGCAGCTCGAGCAGCGACAACGCCGCGTCCGCTAAACTCGCCGGGGCGAGCCGTTGCGGCTACTGCCGGACGGCCGTGGTTTGTGGATGCGAACAAAGCGCGATTCTGACTGGCAGCGTGTTCCTGCTGTATTTGCGCCGCCACCGGAGGCCTATGAGTCTCTCGCGCATAGGCTTCCTGTTGCGCAGTGGGACGAACCTGAACGCCTCCCTGGCCGCCGTTGAAAGACACGTGGGATGTGTTATTCACGATCACCGTTCTGTTCACGTAGACATTGGTGATGTTGACTGTGTTCACGTGCATCACGGCAGTGTTATAGAAAAACGATCCGCCGCGCCACTCGCCGCCGCCAAAGCCGCCGCCGAAGTAGCCAAAGCCGTAATTGACGCCGCCATAGAAGCCCACCGTCGGCCCCCAATAGCCGCCGTTCCAGGCATAGACGCCGTCATTCCATCCCCAGTAGCCGGGAGTCCAGAGCAGGCCCGGCTCAGGCGCTTCCACCCATGTACCGGGAACCCAGTAATAGCCGGCATCGTCGTCCCACGACCAGTAACCGGGGGTCCACATATAACCGGGGCTGGGGCAGATGGGTTGTTCATAAACCGGCAAGGCCGGAGGGCCGATTTGCACGGAAATGCCAACACCGATTTGCGCGGACGATGGAACAGAAAGGGCTGCGGGAATCGTCAGCAGCAGGAATCCAAAAGTGAAAAGCCGAACGGCGTGCCGAAGTTTCATCTTTCTTCCTCTGGCCGGTGGGCTTGCCGGAAGGCAGCGCCACTGTTGGCCGACATTTAGATGGAGACTCTGCGCAACAGCAGTCGCGCACTCAAGAAGTTTGGCCCAGGAAATATTTCTTTACACGTAAACATCCGACATTGGAGTACGCAGGAGTGCCAGGAGTTGTTTGGAATTGTAAAGTTTGACGAATTTCAAGGGGATCCCTGTAGGTGAAAACCTGCAAGAAACGCCGGCGCGAGGTAATTAGAATGATGCGGCGCACAGGTTGGGGAAAAGTACGGCCGGTTAGTGCGTTCTCTTGGAGCGTGCGATGCGCTCGTCGATCAGCTTGCGTCCGGCAAAACCTTCGGACGTGCCATGCCAATGGGTAATGGACTTTTCGCCCATCTTCCAGCACAGCAGCACAATCTCGCCTTCCACTTCACAGGGAAAATCGAGCAGGCCGATATCGATATCCTTCACCTGCACGCCAATTGAATCGATCTCCGCGAGTGCATCTTTGGCGCGTTGCTCGGCTTTGCCGCGTTCGGCCTTGCGTTGGGCCACCGAAACGATATCGACATGCGTGCCGCCATTGAGAAAGATGCGATGGCTAAGCTCCTGCATCTCACCTTCAACCTCTTCCATCAGTTTTTTGCCGCCGATGGCGTTGCGCAGCAGGGATTCCAGCACAGGCAGCAGCGAAAGGGCTTCATCGAGGGTGAAGGTTCGGTCAGACATAGGGGTTACACCATTTTAGCATTTTGTGCTCGACCGTTGCCTTTGAAATGCTTATGACGGATGGGCGGACGAGGGCGTCCGCCCTCCACGAACATCGTAGTACGCGCTAGCGTGTGAAGCCCCGGATGCCCTCGTCCGGGAGCCTCAGCACCACGCCCTATTTCGCCACAGGCCGGATCATTTCGATATCAAGCGTGATAGTAATTTCGTCGCCGACCACTCCCGTAGCGCCGTTCACGCCGAAATCTTTGCGATTGATTTTGGTGGTTGCAGAAGCGCCCATGCGCATATTGCCCCACGGGTCTTTCATGGCGTCGGATGGGCCTTCTACATCGAGAACTGCTTCCTTCGTCACCCCGTGAATGGTTATATCGCCGGAGATTTTTAGCTTGCCCGCGCCCGCTGGTTCCACTCGCTTCGATTGAAACGTGATGGTGGGATATTTCTGCACATCGAGAAAGTTCGGGCTGCGCAGGTCGTTGTCGCGCATATCGACGCGCGTGTCCACGGATGAGGCGTCAATCGTGGCTTGAATCGAAGTCTTGGCAGGATTGGCATGGTCATATTGCACCGATCCGCTGACTTTGGTGAAGGCGCCGCGTACCATGGAAACGCCAAGATGCCGAACAGCAAACTGTGCTGAGGAGTGCGCGGGATCGAGTTGCCAGGTGTCCTGAGCGACAGCACATAGGGTAAGGAGCAAAGTGGCGGCGAGAGCGGAGAGCGTACGTGACATGAGTTCTGAATTCTCCTAACGGATTTTGCAGGGTGGTGACAGTGTAGCGCAATCATGGGCGCGCTCGACGATTCGCTTGAATCGCTTAGCGAGAACGTCCGTCAGAGGGGTCGGGCGATGTGGATGTGTTCACGTCCACATGCAGTTGCAGTGCGGCGGGGATTTCTGGCGGATAACAGTTGTCGTCGCGGCTGTAGTTCGAGCAGTGGGCTGCGACGTCTTTGCGTCGTGGGGATTGCGCAAATTGCCAGACTTCAGCGAATGAGACACCACTTTCAGCCGGGCGCGGTGGATGCTCTGGAAACGCACAGCCGGGCGCAGGCGGGCAGGCGTCGTTGATCGCCCAATAAGTAATCTCCCGTTCTTGTGTAGTGTGGGAACTTTTGCTCGCGTGCTCGCGAATATCTTCCGCGGTAACAATATTTCCGTCATCGATAGACGGAATGCCGGAGCAGTAAACGCCTGCGCGATATCCGCCAGCAATTACGGCATCGACCCAGGCGTAGATATAGGCTTTCTGCTCGGGCAGCATGCGGCCGCCTTGCTCCTGGTCGAGAAAGATGATGGTGTGCGCGGGGAAGCCTTCGCGGCGGGCGGCAGTAGTGGCGGCTTGCGCATCGGAGTTGCCGAGTTTGGTTGCGTGGGCTATGGATTTTAGTTCTGCGTAGAGGCGGCCGTTGAAGAGCGCAAGGAAGCCGAAGCCGGCGGATTCGACGGCGGCGCGGCGGCCGGCCCAGGTATTTATTTTTTCGCCGGGAGGATGGTTGAGCCAGTAGCCGGTGTAGGAAAAAGTCTGGCGCAGGGCTTTCAGCCTGGCGTCGCCGGGATAGGTGTTGCGGTCGAAGCCGAGATAGGTTTTGTCCTGGGCCGGAAGAACAGAGCACCAAAAAATAACTGCCAGTATGGAACACGCAGCGTGAATGCGTTTCGAGATCAATTTTTATACGCCAGCAAGATTCGTAATGGAGGATACGTCGTCAAAAAGTTTGGCATTTTCCGCTCCACGCGCAAGCCGGCTTTATGCAGGGCCTCCGCATATTCGCGCGTGTGTTTGAAATCGGAAATGATAGCGACCCCTCCTGGCTTGAGAACGCGCGCAATTTCGTTGCACGCTTTGAGCCGGGTTGGTTTGTCATAAATATTGTGCAGGCATAGGTTCGACAAAATCACGTCGAAGCTGTTATCGGGAAAACTCATCTTCTGCGCACCTTCGCTTACGAGAGAACATTTTTCCGTCACTCCCTCAACAGCTAGGTTCTGCTCAGTCCGATCGAGTGCGTTGCCACTCAAATCTTCTTTGTTCCAAATATCGATTCCGGTCGCGTGTCCTGTCGTCAGCCTGCGGGCAGCGCCCACCAGCAACAGGCCGCGGCCGGTTCCGACATCCAATACCTGCTCATCGCCGCGCCAGTTGTGGAGCTTCAACATCCGGTCGCGATGCCTGAACTTGCCAAACTTGGCATAGAGCAGCATGAGCAATCCGCCGGCACCGCATCCGATCGCCAGGCCCCCGCCCGTGGAATGAAGATTCAATTCCACCGGTCCGATATGGATAAGGCGCGGCGCGAAACGAGCGAGTAAAAAGCCACCCACGCTGGCAAGGAGCAGATTGCGAATAGGTCCGGGAGCATCAATTCCGTAATCCGGCTTGGTAGGCACTCGTGTCTTAGGCCTCTTTTCGATTTTTTCTATTACTGCTAACCACCAATATGCACCATTGTCGTCGATGCCGGTACGAAATCCGGCTCGCGATGTGGTGGCATTCTACTTTTTTCTGCACCGCTCCGCGAATGAAATCTGCTAGTTCTGTGTAAGCCTAACTAAGGTAACTGGCAAATGAGCCGTAAGCTATTAGCATGAAGTGCGCGAGTCTCCACCATGCGCTGTGCCTGGCCTTTATCGTCCTCACGTGAATGGGTGTTTTTACTCACCTTCCTTCTTCTCGCCCTTTTGCTCTCAGCACAGGAAACGTCAAAACAAGGAGATCGGGAAACTCAGGACGAACTTCAGGGGGCGTTGCGGCAGGCCCGAGACGCGGTGGTCCGTTTGGCCGCAGAAGAGCGCAGTAGTTACGACGGGTCCATCTCCAAAAAGGTGAACCAGCTCGTAGAGTCTCTTCTCTACGTTGGGGATCGTGAGGACGTCCGATACTTGCAGCACCACCTGAAAAAAGTTTACGCACACGAGATTCGCTCCGCGTTGGAACCTACTGCCACGCTGCAGGATTTCGCCTCCCGCGTGTCAAAGGCAGATGGTGTGAAGGACATTTTTGAACACGATGAGGACCTGGAAACAATCGTCAGCCAGGAGATCGAGCGGGGATTTCTCGAAGACGCAGTAAATGCCGCGCGGGGGATCCGTTTGCCCGGGTCACAAAGTGATGCGTTCATCAAGATAGCCATCGCGCAGCATGAAAAGAGGAATGATCCGGCGGCTGCCGAGGCGGTAAACGCCGCGGTGCGCGCATGCTTTCAGTCAGGAAAAGACTTACCTCTTGTTATCGAATCGCCGGAACACCAACTCGGTCAGGTTGCCTCAGCGCTCAGCGCCAAATATCCGGAGGGAGCGCAACGAGCCCTCGAAGAAGCGGAGAAAACCGTCGAGGCCAAAGCGAAGCCCGATTATTTAGACTGGTCAGAACTATCGCGGGCAGCGATCGCGCTCGGCGACTTGCCATCGGCAACACGCTTTCTGCATAAAGTGGACGTCGAAAATGAGCGGGTAGACCTGCAAACGCAGATCGCTGTTGCCCAGGCGCAGCAAGAGGGTCCCGACGCAGTGGTGCGAACGGCGCTGAAGATTAGCGATCCCTGGGTCAAAATAAGAGTCCTGCAGGATACCGCCAACCAGCAATCAGAGGCCGGCGACAGCAACGGCGCGATAACAACTCTTCGACTCGCGATTGAGGCTGCCAAGGGTGGCAGTCAGCGCAGCGTGCTTCTTTTGCATGACCTAGCTTGGGCTCAGATAGACACGGGAGACCGTAGTGGCGCTGAGCACACGCTCGAACTAGCAGTGCAAGAGAACGAAAAACCTGCATTCGGGTCTGATCAGGTAGACGCTTGGGCGTTGCTGGCCGATACGTTTGCGTTCCTTGGGCATTTCGACCGAGCGCACCAAATAGCCTCGAAGATTAACAACCATTATTTTCGGGGTCGAGCGTTCGGCTTCATTGCGCAACGCGAAGTGGAAGCCAGTCATTCAGAAGCCGCTCTGGCTTGGACGAAGCGACTAAAAGACCCCGACGAACGCGCCAGCGCCTATCTGGCGATTGCGGAGGCTACAATCGCAAACCTCAAGGACGCGCCGAACCAGTGATTACTTGCGGAGTTCAGAGTCAACGATCCTAACCCCCGATGTGCACCATCGTCCGCGACGCCGGCACAAAATCCGGCTCGCCGATGTGGTGGCGTTCTTCTTTTTTCTGTATGACGTCACGGATGAAATCTGCTAATTCTTCGTCGCTCGTGCCGCGTTGCATTTGGGCGTGCAGATCGTGGTCCCACACTGAGAAAAGGCAGGTGCGAATTTTGCCATCGCTGGTGATGCGGATGCGGCTGCAGTGTCCGCAGAAGGGATGCGAAACAGGGGCGATGATACCGATTTCGCCGATGCCGTCGTCGAAGCGATAGCGGCGGGCGGTCTCCGAACGCGCGTGCGGGATCTCGAGCAGCGGCCGGTATTCGGCCATGCGCGCCAGAATTTCATCGAGCGTGACCACGGTTGCGGGCGTCCAGGTGCGGTCTTCTTCGAGCGGCATGAATTCGATGAAGCGCACGGTGACACCTTCTTCGCGCGCGAACATGCCGAACGGGATGATTTGATCTTCGTTGAAGCCGCGCATCAGCACGCAGTTTACTTTCAGTGGCCACAATCCGGCGCGGCGGGCGGCGCGGATGCCGGCGAGAACATGATCGTATCCGTTGGGCACGCGGGTGATGCGGGCGAAGCGGTCGGGATCGACTGCGTCCATGGAAACGGTGACGCGGTTCAGGCCGGCATCTTTGAGAGGCTGCGCCAGATCGGCGAGCAAGTGGCCGTTGGTGGTGAGGGCGATGTCGAGCGGCTCGCCGCCGTTCTGGTGGGGCGTGCGGAGCTGAGCAAGGTTGCGGACGAACTCGACCACGCCGTTACGCAACAGCGGTTCGCCTCCGGTGAGACGAACTTTCGTCACGCCCATCCCGACGAGCACACGCGCCATGCGCAGATAGTCTTCAAATGGCAAATCGCCATAGAGCGCGCCTTCATTCCCGGTTCGACAGTAGACGCACTTGTAGTTGCAGCGGTCGGTGATGGAAATCCGCAGGTCGGTGATAGAGCGGCCGAATTTGTCGGAGAGAGGCATTCAGCACTCAGCAGCAGTTTGGCATTCAGCCCGGCAACGCTCTCATGTGCGAGCCCAAACATCATTGTATGGGCTGAATGCCGAGTGCTGACTGCTGAGTGCGATTTTCGGCCCTACTTCAATGTCTGCTCAATGGCCGCCTCGGCCAGCGGAGCCATGATTTTGAATCCAGCAGCGTTCGGATGCAGGCCGTCGTCGGCGAGATCTTTTTTCATGAGGCCCTTATCGTCGACCAAGGCGCTGAAGTAGTCGAGGTAGGTGCAATTCTTCGCCCCGGTCGAAGAGGAGCAATAGTTTTGCAGCCAGCGATTGAGTGTAAGAATTTTTTCGGGCGCGCGTTGGGCAAAGAAATCTTTCGACTTCTCCGTATAGTTATGGACCGGGAGCACGGATGCGTAGATCACTTTGACGTCGTGCGCGCGTGCCAGCTCGGCCAATGAAGCGTAGTCGGCTTCGATATCTTCGAGGCGCATAGGGCCGGTATTGCCGGCAATATCGTTGGTGCCGGCGAGAATGAGAACGGCTGTGGGATGAAGATCGATCACATCCTGACGGAAGCGAACCAGCATTTGCGGCGTGGTCTGGCCGCCGATGCCGCGGTTGAGGTACGGCTTGCCGGGAAAATATTCGTCGAGATGCCAGATATCGGTTATGGAGTCGCCGAAAAAGACGATGCGGTTCTCGCCGGGTGCGGGCGGCTTGAGCGCGGCGTTGGCATCGCGATAGCGGCCGAGCTGGCCGAAGTCGTCAAAGAATACGGCGATCCGCTTGGCTCGGTATTGGTCAAGTCCGGCGAAACCAGTGGGGGGGATAGGCGGTTGCGCCTGCGGTTGCGGTTGCGGCGCGGGCTGCGTGGACTGTTGCGCGAAGGTGGATGTGATTAAGAAAATGATTAGCGCGAGCGCCCACAGGTCGCGTGATGGCTTCATGCATTGCCTCCCAGGTTCGAAATGAGGTCATCATAGCAAGGCGATCATGCGAGGCGCATTATTGTTGGCTCGCGAGCGCTCGCGCAATAGCCTTTTCCGCCAGCGGAGCCATGATCTTGTATCCCGCTGTGTTGGGGTGCAGGCCGTCATCCGATAAATCGCGCTTCATCATGCCACGGTCGTCGACCAGCGCCGAAAAATAATCGAGATATACGAAACCGTTCTTCGAGCAGTAATCCTTGAGCCAGCGATTCAGCGCCAGAATTCTCTCCGCCGGGCGCAGAGCGAACGATTCCTTGGCATCCTCGGTGTAGTTGTATACCGGAAGGAGAGACGAAAAGACCACGTGAATCCTGTGCGCTCTTGCCAACTCGGCCATGGACGCGTAGTTCGCCTCGATATCTTCGTTGCGCGTGCGCCCGGTAACTCCAGCAACATCGTTGGTTCCAGCCAGCACGACGAGCACTTTGGGATGTAGATCGATTATGTCCTGACGAAAGCGCACCAGCATTTGCGGCGTGGTCTGCCCGTCAATGCCGCGATTGATATAAGGCTTGCCGGGAAAATAATCGGCCAGCCTCCAGTAGTCGGTGATGGAGTCGCCAATGAAAATCACGCGATTCTCCCCGGCGACTGGTGCAGCAAGCGCGGCGTCGGCTTCGTGGTAGCGCTTCAGCTCTCCGAAATCGTCAGTGTAGATGGCGAGGCGTGAGGCGCGGTATTGGTCGAGGCCAAGATAGCCGGTGGAGGGAATCGCCGGCGAAGGCTGCTGCGCGAAGGCAGAAAGCCAGCACAGAGCTACAGTGGCACACGTCTTCCAATAAAATCGAAGTGCGAAAATACGAGCGTTCAGTCTGATTTCCTTAAATATTATTGAGGCGTCAGCAGAAAGCCGTGACTCTCGCCATTCAGTGTGCCTGATCCTACAATCTGTCCCCAAAAATTAATTGCGCTGGCTGAATTGAGAACCCAACCGGAACCGGGAGGAATAAGAGTGTTGAGGTCCTGCATCCCTTTCGGGTTCGACCAGACAAAGGGCCGTCCAACAACAGCAATCGAGCCGCCCAAACCTCCAAAGCCCGTGCCGCCATTGCCTCCCCATCCCTGGCCGACCAGCGTATTGCCCGAAACACCCACCACCCGGCCAAACAAGTTTATGCCGGAGGCGGAACTGATATTGTCGCCGGGAAGAGTCCCTAGATCGTCAATTGTTCCATCCCGCTTCCACAGCACGGCGTGCAGGGTACAAGCGTCCAAGTCATTCATGCACTCCCCCAGAGGAGTAGTAGCAGACCAACCGGCGATCTCCTGCGCATCGTTCACAGCGTTGGCGGATCCTGCATTGCCAACTAAACTGCTTAGCGTTGTGGCCATCCCGCCCTTCCACCAGGTGCCCTCGCCGATAAAAGATCCGTTTTGACCGATGATTTCGCCGGTGTCGCTCACCGCGTTTGCCAGGCTAGGAGGAAAACTGTTTCCAAATAAACTCCAAACACCGGCAGGCGTCCGCAAAAAGGCATACTGGGTTTCGTTTGAATAAAGAGTCGTGTAGCCGACCACTTGCCCGCGGATATTCGTACCGGTGGCGTAGAATTCAATCCCGCACCAGGACTGATACAAGATCGTGTACGGCGGAACACCAATCGTCCCAAGTCCCTGTAAACCCTCCCCCGACGTCCAGAGAAAAGGTTGAGTAAGATCGCTGCATTGTTGATTCGGGATCAAAGGATCCGGAGAGATGACCGTGCCCGCTCCATCCGCATAGCCAGTCACTACTCCGAAGTCGCTTATAGATGCTGCGTAGGTGGATGTTCCGCCCGAAAGTGTACCCAGATTTTTCAGGCCTAAACCTTTCGTCCACACGAATGCGTTCGGTGTGGAATTGCCCACAACCTGGCCCCAAATGTTAATCGATGTCGGAGCGATCGCTCCCAGATCGGTGACTGTGTAGGTTTGTGCGGTGGCGAATGGAATTGCTACTAGAAATAGAAGCGTAGACACAACTGTTGACTTCATGGCATCCTCCAAATTTTTCGATCCCTGGGGAATCTGCGAAGGAAGCGGGGAGGAAACGGCATGATGCAGAATCATGCCCACCACAAGCGCATAGTAGCGCTGTTGAGTGGAGCCGTCAATCGATTTCAATAAAATATTGGGCTAGTTCGCTCAGGCTAAACCGTTGCGCGGTCCGAAGACATCGGTTGCGCTATCTGTCAGTCGCTCGCGTGCGGGAATTACATGCCGTCGTAATTCGGCCCGCCGCCGCCTTCGGGTGGGACCCAGGTGATGATCTGGTACGGGTCGGCGATGTCGCAGGTTTTGCAGTGCACGCAGTTCGAGGGATTCAGGCTGATGCGTTTGCCGTTGAGCTGACTGGCATCATCGACCATTTCGTAGACATTGGCGGGGCAGAAATTCTGGCAGGGGCTGCCGTATTCTTCCACGCAGCGCGTGTTGCAAATGTTGGTGTCGTGAATGACCAAATGCGCGGGCTGATCTTCTTCGTGCTTGGTGCCGGAGTGGTAGAGATCGGTGAGCTTGTCGAAGGTGAGCTTGCCGTCGCCTTTCGCCGGGCCAAGCAGGTGGGCTTCCGCGCCGCCGTCGGCAGGTAATTCGGCAAGTTTGTGCAGGTGTTCGTACCCAGCTGTCCCTGGATAACGATTGTGCAGGCCGCGGCCGCCGGTGACGAACTGTAAAGCGGTATGGAACATGCCTGCGTATAGGCCGTGTTCAAAACCCTGATGCATGTTGCGTACTTTCCAGAGTTCGTCCTTAATCCAACTGGACTCGACCTTCTTTTGATACGAGCTTAATGCGGCGGCCGACGAATCATCTTTGATTAAGGCTTCAAATGCGGTCTCGGCGGCGAGCATTCCGCTTTTGATTGCAAGATGAATTCCCTTAAGGCGCGCGGAGTTCAGAAATCCGGCGGAGTCGCCGACAATCATCCAGCCGTCGCCCGCAACCGGCGGAATCGCCCACCAGCCACCGTAGGGCATCGACTTCGCGCCGTAGCGGATCATCTTGCCACCCTCGAGCAACTTGGCGACAAAGGGATGCTGTTTGAAATCCTGAAGCACGCGCTGCGGATCGAGGCGCGGATCGGCGTAGTCGAGACCGGTGACGTAGCCAAGCGAGACCACGTTATCTTTCGAGCCGTAAATCCATGCGCCGCCGTATTCCTTCGGCGTGAGCGGCCAGCCCATTGTGTAAATCACTTCACCGGGCGCGATACGGCCGGCAGGGACTTCCCACAGCTCTTTAATGCCAACGCCATAGGTTTGGGGATTGGCGTTTTTCGCGAGATCGAATTTGTTGGCGAGTTGTTTGGTCAGCGACCCGCGCGGGCCTTCGGCGAGAATAACCACTTTGGCATTGAGGTCGTATCCCGGTTCGAAGTTGGATTTTTTATGGCCTTCTTTGTCGACGCCCTTGTCGTCGGTGCGGACTCCGGTGACGCGATTGCCGTCGAATAAAAGCTCGGAGCCAGCGAATCCTGTGAAGACGGTGATGCCTGTCTCTTCCACCTTGCTGCCCAGCCACTTCACGAAGCGATTGAGCGAGATGACGTAGTTGCCGTGGTCGCGTAAAAAAGGCGGCGTGGGAATCTTGAATTTGCTCTTCTCGGTGAAAAAGTAGACGGCTTCCTTCGTCACTTCAGCATCCAGCGGAGCCTCTTTTTCGAATCCGGGAAGCAGTTCGCGCATGGAGCGCGGGTCGAGCAGCGCGCCCGAGAGGCAGTGCTGGCCGATCTCGCGAGCTTTCTCAAGCACGTAGATATTTTCTTTGCTGAGTTGCGAATCAGGATGCGTAGAGTTGTGCTGATCGATTAATTGCGACAAGCGCAGTGCACAAGCCATGCCCGCCGGCCCGCCGCCTACGATGACAACGTCGGCGGGCATTTGCGGGCGTTCTATGTCTTCGATGGGTTTGCGGAAGATCAGCATTTGACTCTTAAAAGACAAAACTTCTTTGCCACGGATTTATACGGATCATGCAGATTTAATTTGTTTCTAAATCCGCGTTTACCCGTAATCCGTGGCCAATAATTTAGCTTGCCGCTTTCGCCTTCTTCACTTCCTCAATCAGCGGCGGAACGATGTCGAACAAATTTCCCACGACCGCGTAGTCGGCGATCTCAAAGATCGGTGCTTCGGAATCTTTGTTGATCGCGATGATCGCTCGCGAGCCCTTCATGCCAACAATGTGTTGAATCGCGCCGCTAATACCAAGCGCGAGATAAAGCTTGGGCGCAACCGTTTGCCCAGACGAACCGATCTGGCGGTCCATGGGGAGCCAGCCGGAATCGCAGATTGGCCGCGAAGCAGCAAGGTCTCCGCCCAGCGCTTCCGCGAGCTGTTTGGCGATCTCAATATTCTTCTGCTCTTTGATTCCCCGCCCCACAGAAACAATGATTTCGGCTTGCGTCAGATCGACTGCTTGTTTCGCCTCTTTGAATACTTCCTGAGGCTTGTTGCGAATTACGCCGTCCGCAATCTCTACATTCACAGTTTCAACTGGGGCCGCGCTAGCGCCCGTTTCTGCTTTATCTCCGCGAAAAGCGCCGTTCTGAAAAGTGGCAAACCACGGTGCATCGCTGGTGAAGCTGACGTCGGCCGCAAATTTTCCCTGGAACATCTGGCGGGTGAAAAGCAGCTTGCCATTTTCGTGCTTGAACCCGACGCAGTCGCTGATTACGGCGCGTCCCATGGCCGTGGCGAGTTTGGGAACGAAGTCGCGCACCTGGTAGGTGTGCGGCATCAGTACCAGCTTGGGCTGCTTCGCGGAGATGAGTTGCTTCAGCGCGGCGGCAAAGGCATCGGGTGTGTAAGGTTCGAGCTTGGGCGATTCGACCGCATAAACCTTCGCCACTTTCTTCGCGGCTACTTCTGCGGCGAAGGTGGCGGCGTTCGAGCCTGTTACAGCAGCTTCGAGCGTCCAACCAGTAGCAGCGGCTATTGCCTGGCCTGCCGTGATGGTCTCCCATGAGACGCGGTTCAGTTTGCCTTCACGTTGTTCAACCACTACGAGGATCGTTTCCGGCATTCGACTCCTTCGACTCTGTTGCTTGTGCCGTCCCTACAGGGCTCAGCTACATCACGCGCAATTCGTTGCGCAGTTTATCAACCAACTTCTTCGCGATCTCAGACGGAGAGCCTTCGATGTGCTCGGTCTTTTTCGTTTTCTGCGGAACATATAAACGCTCGATCTTCTGCAAATTTTCTCCGATTGCGGATTGCACCTCTGCCAGCGCCACCTTGCGCAGCGGTTTGTTCTTCGCTTGCTTGATGCCGATCAGCGTGGCATAGCGCAACTTGTTGATGCCAGACTGAATCGTCAGCACTGCGGGCAGTGGCACATCGACGAACTGAAAGTATCCGGCTTCGAGTTCACGCTTCACGCGGATGCCGCTATCCGTTTTCTCGATCTGCATAATGATGGTGGCGTGCGGCCAGCCCAGCAGTTCGGCAAGAATGACACCGGTTTGCGCGTAGCCGTAATCGTCGGATTGCAGGCCGGTAAAGATCAGATCGAATTTTTCATCTTTGATCGCTGCGGCAAAAGCCTTAGCCGTGTTTAAAGCATCGAGTCCGACGAAGGCATTGTCTTCGAGATGAATGGCGCGGTCGGCTCCCTTGGCTAAAGCTTCGCGCAGAACCTGCTGGGCGCGAGCTGGACCGGAGGTGATGACTACAACTTCGCCAGTGTGCTTTTCTTTCTGGCGTAGCGCCTCTTCCAATGCAAAGGCGTCGGGCTCATTCACTTCGTACGAGACGTCTTCGCGAATCCACGCGCCAGTTTCGTTGAGCTTTAGCGGTGCATCTTTCTGCGGCACCTGCTTCATACAGACCAGGATTTTCAATGTAAAGACTCCTGAGGGCAAACAGAAGAGTATAAATCAGCGCTTAGCATTCAGCACTCGGCATTCAGCCAAACTCCAGTTCATCAGGAATGCTGGCTGAGTGCGGGTTGCGGAATGCTGAGGATTATTCGGTGAAAACCACCGATTGCACGCCGGAAATTTCGAAGCGTTTGCGGCAGCGCATGTTCTTGCAGGCCATGAGGTCGTCTTTGCGGAGCATGTAGGAGCGCGCTTTGGCAAAACGGGCGCGGTCGCGGTCGTCGGCGCGTCCGGCAAGCTGGCGTTTTTTAGTGCGGACCACCCAGGTCACTTCATATTCGGCTGCCTGGTGGCAATGGGGACAGTTGAGGGTGGCTTGTTTCTTTTCCAGCTTCTCGTCAAAAAAATCGCGCTCTTCCATGGGGTTGTGGGCTGCTCGCTTTAGTTATTGGCAACGACCTTTCGATTCGCCACCGGTCCATGCAACTTCCTTCATTATGGCAGTTTTGCGGCAGACAAAGCTATGGCAAGATGTGTGTTATGGCAAAGAAGAAAAAGGTAAAGCGGTTTCGGGCGGTACAGGCCGTCAAGGAGTTGGCGCGGGAGCGCGTGGGTGCTCCGCCGGCAGAGAAGATCGTAATTGAGAAAAAGAAAAAGCCGGAAAAATATAAGCCAACGCTAGATAGTCTGTTGAGAGACCCGTAGACCAAAGCTTTGGCTCGATTCCGCGCGACTACCAACCTAGTTAAATGTAGCTGTAACCGTAACGTTGCTAGTCAAATTCTGGAGGATGCATGTTGCTCCTGAATCGATATCGCATCCCGCCCAGCTGCCGAAGGTGCCATTCGGCACAGCCGTCAAAGTAACATCCGTTCCGGTTGGAAAGCTTCCCGTGCATGAGCCGCCAGGGGTTGCCGCGCAGCCCAAACCGGCGGGCGAACTGGAAATTGTGCCACTGCCAGTGCCCGCGAAATTTATGGTGATAGTCGGCCCCGTTCCTGTGAAACAAGTTACGGATGCGAGCATATTGCCCGAGACTACTGCACCGGACGACGACACGCCCGAGCCATCAGCGTTGGTTTGGACGGTGGCGGTGATGAGAGAACCTCCGCATGCAGTTCCGGTTGCAGTTATTAGTCCCCCGGAAGTGATGGTTATTACCTGAACATCATTCGACGCCCAAGTCACTTGACTCGTAATATCTTTGGTCACCGGCGGGTGGATGTAAGTTCCAAGCGCGGTTAACTGCGCCTGCGCTCCTTTGTCCTGAATGACGGGAATATTCGCCTCGCCAAAAGTTTCCGACCCTGGCTGAATCTGGATCGACGTCAATTCCTGCGGATCTCCACAGCTGGAAGTGAAGAGCAGCGAACACGCAACTACGATTAAGGCGGCGATACCGAACCACTTCCGGCTCATGAAGACTCCTGCAATCGAACTTTTGAGCGAAACGGGGGAATGGGCCAATTTAGTCAAAAATGGGCTAAAAAGCAATCGTTATGGCGGGACTGAAGAAACGTCGGTTACTCCTTCACGGCCTTGGCCACGATTTCGGCAAACTTGCGGATATCGTCTTCTGTCGTATCGAACGAGCACATCCAACGGACGATCGACTCCTCTTCTATCCACATGTAGAAAAAATATTGCTGCTTAATTTTTTCGATGGCATGGCGCGGGATCTGGGCGAAGACGCCGTTCGCTTCCACCTTCCAAACAATCTTAACCTGCGGAATGCGGCTGACTTCCTTTTCCAGCAGCTGCGCCATGCGGTTGGCGTGTTCCGCGTTGCGCCGCCATAAATCGCCGCTGAGTAAGGCCTCGAACTGCACGGCAATAAATCGCATCTTTGAAGCCAGTTGCATGGACTGTTTGCGTAAATAAAGAAAGTTCTGACTCAAGCCGGGTTGAAAGAAAATGACCGCTTCCCCGCCCATGATTCCATTCTTGGTGCCGCCGAAGGAAAGTACGTCCACTCCTAAATCCCGCGTGGCCTGGCGCAAGGTTAAGCCAAGCGCGGCGGCGGCGTTGGCAATGCGGGCTCCGTCCATGTGCAGGAACATGCTGCGAGCGTGGGCAAACTGGGCAAGCGCATGAATCTCCTCCGGCCGGTAGACCGTGCCCATCTCTGTGGATTGTGTGATCGAAATCACGCGAGGCTGGGAATGATGCTCGTCGCCGATGCCGTGATAGGCGTGGCGAACCGCATCTACGTTGATTTTGCCGTTTTCGTGGGGCAGTGGGATCAGTTTGCAGCCCGTGTGCTTTTCCGGAGCGCCGCATTCGTCGGTATAGATGTGGGCGTAATCGCTGCACAGCACAGACTGAAAGGATTGGGTGAGAGCTTGCAGGCCCAGAACATTCGCGCCCGTTCCGTTGAAGGTGAAGAAAACTGCGATGTCTTCCCCGAAATGCTCTTCAAACTTTTTTATCGCGGAATGAGTGTAGAGATCGGCGCCGTAAGCGACTACATGTCCCTGATTCGCGCGGGCTATCGCGGCGAGTATTTCAGGGTGCACGCCGGCGTTGTTATCGCTGGCGAAGCTGCGCGCAGGCTGAACCGGCTTTCTTCCCATAAAGCAACAATAGCAGAGTGATCCGGCCGAATAAGCACTCCCATTCGCGAACCGGCGCGTCCGATTTCCAATTTACATCATGCTTTCGCAGCAATCGTTTTGGCTTGCCGCGCCGCTTCTTTTTCCGCCTTGCGCTTCGCCCTGCGCCGCAGCTTGGCCAGCCACTCGCGCGAATACATGGTGCCGCGGCATTTGGGAGAACCGCAGTGGCAGGGCGCGGGATCTTCATCGTCGTAAAGGCTGTAGTCCCAAAGCAATTCTTCCCCGGCGGCGATATTTCGGATGGCAAAGATCCAAACCCGATTTTTAATTTCGTCAACTTCGCAGTTTGGATCGCAGGAATGGTTCAAAAATGCGCCGAGACCTTCGCCGTCAATAACGGTCTTTCCGTCTTCCAGGCCGTAGAGATAGGTACGGGGCGCGCCTTCGTAGAGCCGGTCGGCCTCCTCGGGCGTGAGCCGAGGACCGTAATACTCCACGACGCGGACGCCTTTGCGAATGGGAGCGTTGGTGAACACACCAGCGGCATGAATGCGGGAAGGACGAATGACCAGAGCCATATTACTAATTTCGCACGGCTGTGAGGTTTCACGAAAGGGGAAGATGAAAAGAAGTTCGCTTCCGGTTTCGTTTTGAGTTTCGTACAAGAGCGGCTCCCAGCCCTCGACTCCGGCTTCGAGCGATTCGAAGATAACTTTTGGACCCCGCGTTCTCAGAGTACAAATGCTCTGGTTTCCAGCCAAATCGCGTGATAGACTTTCGCGGCTTTCGATCATGAGTTCAAACAATCACCCCAGGGGGAAATAAGATGTCCAGCAATCGAGGGTTCATCGGAATTGTAGGAATTCTGCTTCTTTGCGGAGCGGTTACGGGCGCGGTAGCGCAAACACCAACAACCAAAACGGCTGGGTCGGCGCCAACGACTACAGCGCAAGCGTACTGCACGAGTACAGGCGGCGAACTCGAGACGCGCGTTCCCGTTTACGGCACTAACGGATCCATTCAGAGCTGGCTGCGGCTCGCCGGCAGCGTAGATTTCTGCCAGTACACTTCATCCGTGGATGGCTCGCGCATTCACCTATCGCTAAACACGCTTTACGCCAACAAACCCATGCTTGCCACCCTAGCTTACTATGCCGAGACACCGTGGAACGGGCAAGGCGACGGCAATCCGGCCTCGTTCTACTGCACGCAGCTCGGCGGGTCGGACCTGTTCGGCGGCGTCAATGCGGCCGGCGGCGGCTGGGTAGAAATGGGCACCATTGATGAAGTTCTGGAGGCCTGCATCTTCCCCGACAATTCAACGATCGATTCGTGGGGATTGTTTTATCACTCCGACGGAATCATTCGCGGCACAGACCTGTCGACCGTTTTACGTTATGCGAACCCGTACGGGGAGTCTAAAAAAAGCAAATAGGTTTGAAGCATCGCGATTATTTGTCGAGCAAGAAACAACGCCGCTGCTAGTGAATAGCAGCGGCGCCCGTTTTTGGAAGTTAAATTTCGGTTACGGATCGTAGACCGAACTGCCGTAGCCTTGCTTGCGGGCCGTTTCCTGCATGTCGTCCAAACGATGCTTCTCGTCGTCCAACTGACCGCGCATACGATCCACGCGTTCCTCTTTTTCGCGCTGGCGCTCATTCCATCCCACGCAGTTGGCGGCGCAGTTTGCCGGGGCGAAGCGAATTGATTCATTCAAGTCGTCGATTTCTCTTTGCAGAGAAGCCACCTGATGTTTCTGCGCCATAATCTGCGACTTCCAATGCTCAGCCGATTGTTTGCCCTCGCTGGAAGGCGATGGCGTCGGAGTGCTTTCACCTTTGCTATTTGCCACCAGCGCGGCGCGTACCGGGTGCTCGGGAATTTGTTCGTTGGTGATGACTTTCGGAGTCTTGCCTTCCTGTGCGTCGGTAGCTTTCTGTTGCCGCTGTTGCCGGGCCAAGTCGCCGAGCGATGGCGAATCCTGGCAGGCTGCGGGCCCTACAAATAAGGAAGCCCCGGCCGCAAGCAATAGTAGGAAGAGCCTCAATCTGGCCATAGCGTCCCCTCTGCAACCCGTCGAGAAATCGACGGCGTGCTAGGAGAATGTTATTTGCAAATGCCTGCCGAACTGGCATTACGAATGGCCGTGTACGAACGATTAGAGGCATACGACAAAGATTTTTGCGGTGCCAATCCTTATTTTACGTCCGGCTTTGGGTCCGCCGGCACATCAACGGCTGTATCTTTGCCCGCCTGCCAACGCATCAATGCCAGATTCTCGGCTTTCCAGCGCATCGCAGCATAAATACGATTGCGTCCGCTGGGATGGTCGAAGAAGATGTACTCCTCCAGCGGCCCAGGACTCATCTTGCGGTACTCGCCGAGATGAATTGCAGCCTGGGCGAAGCCATCCGGCTGCCGACTGGCATTCAAACCGTACATGTCGGCCTCGCCTTCTGTCGTGCGGATATGCGTGTTCATGATGGGGGTGGTGACAAAACCGAAGATCGAGAACAACAAGATCACCAAGGGCAGCACGGCCGTATCACCGATACCGCGAATCTTCCATTTTTCGCCCCAGCGTTGCAGCGACCAGTTGAGCGACCACTGCAGCAGCCCAAACGCGATCACGATGACCACGCCAAAGAAAAGAATGTCTTTGTAAATGTGATGCAGAACGTAATGGCCCATTTCATGGCCCATGACTGCCTGAATTTCTTCCAGGGAGCCGCGGCGAAGCAGGTTGTCGTTAAGCGTGATGCGCATGGTGCCGGCAAATCCGCTCACGTTGGCGCTCATGCGCGTGCTTTGCCGGGATGCATCGATCTCAAACACATCGTGCGCAGGGATTCCATTGGCGCGGGCCATACTCAAGATCGGTTGCGTGACCTTGGGATCGTCCAAGCGCGTAACCTTGTTGAAGATGGGAATTATGTAGACGGGCGCGACGAGAACAATGAGGATTAGAAAACACAGCGTGACCACTGCGCCCCAAATCCACCAAGTACGCTGTAACCGGCGGACGATTCCAAAGAGCACGACAGCCAGAATCGCGCCCAGCACAAGGTTTACCAGCAATCCTTTGAACTGATCGCCCATCCATGGACCAAAGGTCTGGGTTGCCAAACCATACTTATGCTCGCGGAAATAATCTTCATACACGCTGAGCGGAAAGCCCAATATCGAGGTGAGGAGCAGATATTGAATCCAGTAAACTAGGGTGTGTACCGGCTTGAAACGCGTAACCCGCTCGGCGAAATTGCGCATCGCCGCTGACCAGCCCAGATTCAACACCAGCAGAAGCAGAATCGCTCCGTAAACAAAGTCCCAGAGGATCATCCAGTAGCCGCCTTCAAAATAAGCATCGGAGCGGGCTCTCGCATCGGCTGGAATCTGGGCAAGATATGCGTTGGTTGCAGCTTCAGCATTGAAGTTCGCGGAAGGCTGAGCTTCCGGCGGTACCTGAATAACTGAAGGCATGGCGGTGAGCGGCTGCGCACCGGGCGCTGGCTGGGCCATGGCGACGCTGAGTGTGAGTAAGAAAAATACGAACAACCGCCCGCAACACTGCTTTACGCGTAAAAGCATTCGTTGCCTCGCGATCTGAATTTTCGGATACGGCAGCGGGATGAGCTTTCTCTAAACCTGCCGGCATTATTCCGGAAGCACAGAGGTTGGAATCTGTTGCGCCTTGCTGCGAAGCTCCTCGAACAGAATCGTGCTCAAGTAACGTTCCCCGAAGGAGGGTAACACGACGACAATCAGCTTGCCCGCATTCTCTGGGCGCTTCGCTACTTTCAGGGCCGCGGTCACAGCCGCTCCCGAGGAGATGCCCACGAAAATTCCCTCCTCCAGCGGCAGACGCCGGGCCATGCGAATCGCTTCGTCGCTGCTGACTTGAATCACCTCGTCGATATAATCCGTTCGCAAAATTCGCGGGATAAAACCGCCGCCGATGCCTTGAATCTTATGCAGCCCCGGCTTTCCGCCCGAGAGCACAGGGCTCTCCACCGGCTCGACCGCAATCGCCTTGAATGACGGCTTCTTCGGCTTGATGTATTCGCAGACGCCGGTAATCGTTCCACCGGTGCCAACACCGGAGACGAGAAAATCAACCTTCCCATCGGTGTCGTTCCAAATTTCTGGACCTGTGGTTTCAAAGTGAATCTTAGGGTTGGCCGGATTGTCGAACTGTTGCAGCATATAGCTGTTGGGAGTCTTCGCCACTAACTCCTCGGCTTTGAGTATGGCGCCTTTCATGCCGCGCGGACCGGGTGTGAGCACGAGTTCCGCGCCAAAAGCCAGCAGCAACACGCGCCGCTCCAGGCTCATTGTCTCCGGCATGGTGAGAATTAATTTGTAGCCCTTCACCGCGGCCACAAATGCCAGGCCGATTCCGGTGTTGCCGCTGGTGGGCTCGATCAGCGTGGTTTTGCCCGGCTGAATTTTCCCGGCGCGCTCCGCGTCGGCAATCATGCTGGCTCCGATGCGGTCTTTCACGCTGTCAACCGGATTCTGGCTTTCGAGTTTGGCGACAACCTCGGCGACACAGCCTTCCGTCACTTTATTCAGCCGCACCAGCGGCGTGTTGCCGATCAGTTCAATAATGTTCTTTGCGATTTTCATGGCGTATCGCTCCGGAAGCTACTTAACGTGAGTTTCCTGGCGGGAGGAAACTGGATCGTGCTTTCGTAGATGACGAGTGCAGCATCCGGATTCACCGGAATTAATTTAAATCTCCGCAGCGTTATAGTTCGCGACATTACTATCCGCCAGTTCGAATGGAAAAGCCCACGCTACGTAAGCTTGCCCTTGAAGTTATCACTGTTGTGAGCCGGGACCAACTGTCAGATAAAGCAAAGGGGGAACTAAAATCGCGGATATTCAGGAAAGCAGGTAGTGTAGCCGCAAATTCGCGGCAACATCCATCAACTCATTACTAAATTTTAGAAAATGTTAATACGGCGCCGTAACCACCGCATCTTCCGGATAGCCGACCATGCCAAACTCGGGCACATCCAGTCCTTCTTCCTCGATATCCGGCGATACCCGCATGTTCTTCACTTTATTCACGCACCAGAAAACGGCAAACGTCGCACCAAACGCCCATACCGCATATAACGTCGCTCCCATTAACTGGCACAAAAACTGCCGCGTGTCACCATGAAGCAATCCGGTTACACCCTGCCCGGCATGGCCCAGATACGATGTTGTTCCTACGCCGTTCCACCCCGCACCATAGGCGCCGTCGGCGAAAATCCCAACACTTATGCCGCCGAGCCAGCCGCAATATCCATGCACGGAAATCGCGCCGCAGGGATCGTCGATTTTGAGAACCCGGTCGTTGAAAATAACCCCGAAGCAAACCACGCACCCGGCGATAATTCCAATCACTGTCGCCGCTGTAGGAGATACGAACGCGCACGGAGCCGTAATCGCGACCAATCCCGCGAGCATTCCGTTGCAGGCCATGGTGATGTCCGGCTTGCCGAACATGAAATACCACAAAAGCATCGCAGTCGCAGAACCCGCAACCGCAGCCAGATTTGTATTCACTGCCACGACCGAGATGCGCAGATCGGTTGCGCCGAGCGTAGACCCGGGATTAAATCCCATCCAGCCGAAAAGCAGGATGAATGTCCCGGTTACGACGTAGACGATGTTATGCGCGGGAAAGACACGTATCTTTCCGCCTGGGCCATACTTGCCGAGACGCGGACCCAAAATGATGGCTAATGCCATCGCGCAGAAGCCACCCACAGCGTGGACCACAGTCGATCCGGCAAAATCGACGTAGCCATGGCCAAGATTCAGCGTGGAGCCGACTTGCGACAGCCAGCCTCCGCCCCAGGTCCAACAGCCGGCGATGGGATAAAGAATCGCCCCAATAAAAAGTTCGCAAATCAGAAAAGCCCAGAAGGTAATGCGTTCACAAATAGCGCCAACGATGATGTAGCCTGCGGTTTCCATGAACACAACTTCAAACAGAGTGAAGCAGTTGCTTGAGCTGTCGTAAGCCGGACCGGTCAGGAAAAATCCCTTGCCACCGATAAACCCCCATTGCCCACTGCCGACAAGAAAGTGGTTAAGCCCCGGTATACCCCCCAAATTTGTTGGATTGGCATTGATGGCGACGGCTCCGAACTGGAAGGCGTATCCAACGGCATAGTAAGCAAGAAAAGCAAATACGTAGGCCGCGAAGTTCAGCATCATCAAATGAGCGGCGTTTTTTTTGCGAACCAGCCCGCAGGTAAGAAGCGCAAAACCTGCCTGCATGAAGAGAACGAGGTAGCCGGTGTTCAGAGTCCAGGCAAAATTTGTCGCAACGCGAACGTGCCCCACACTATCGGCCAACTTTACAGCGAGTGGTTCTTTCGCCGACTGCGCCTGGTAGTCGTCGAATGCCTTCTTGTTCGCGGCATAATCGGGAGCAGTTTTGTCCGTTGGCTCGGCCACAACGAAGGGATTGCCGGCACCATCCACCGCGGCGTTCTTGTCCCCGGTCGCGATACCAGAGGGATCAGGCTTGGGCTCGTCGGCAAAGCACGGCTTCGCTAATCCGGTGAACAATCCAGTGGCCAGAATTGTCGTGGCGCAGGCCGACACCAGCGACAGGCGCAAGGAGTGCCTGCCGGTACGCTTTGTCATGTCTTGTCGCTCCTGTTTCTAAGGTGGGCAACTCTGTGACGATCATGCTTGTACTAAAACCGCGACAGCATAAGCCGAGTTATCGCGAGTGCAAATTTCAGTTCAACTCGTGCAGTTCAAAACTTCTTCGATTCCTCGAGGGGAAGGGCTGGCTGGGAAAGTGAGCCGACCCAACGAACGCTATCGCGCGCTCCATCGCAGTCCTCTCCCTAATCCGCAGACGATATAAGCATGCATCGGCTGAGTCCAATTCAAATTTCTTATGGGGCCAATCAGCAGCGCCAATTCATGAGAGGTGAAAACTCAGGACTATCTGTGTGAGGCTCTACAAAATTCTTTCGTGCGCATAGCCCGCGGCCTGCAAGGTAGCCAGCAACTCTGCAATGTGCGACGGACCTCTGGTTTCCATCGTGATATCGATGGCTGTATCACCCAGGTTGACGCCGTGATAAGCGCGATCGTATGCCGTCTCAACGATATTGGCGCGGAGCTCGGCGAGGATTCCCGTAAGCCGGTGCAATGCGCCGGGATAGTCGGGCAGGTGAACCCGCAGACGCACCAGCCTGCCGTCTTTCACCAGACCACGCTCGATAATGCGCGCAAGCAACGTTACGTCGATATTGCCGCCGCACACCAGCACCGCGATTTTTTTGCCTTGTAACGGCAGCTTATCGTTGAGCAATGCAGCGATTGAGGCCGCGCCCGCGCCCTCCGCCAAGGTCTTCTCACGTTCGAGAAGGAGCAGAATTGCGTTGGCAATTTCCTCCTCCTCCACCGTAACAATATCGTCTACATATTTTTGCACCAGCGGGAAGGTACGTTCACCGGCGCGGCGCACGGCGATGCCATCGGCGATGGTCACGGCGGGCTTGAGGCTGACGGGCCCGCCTTTTTCAATTGCGACTTTCATCGATGGCAGCTTGGCGGGCTGCACGCCAAACACGCGAATCGAGGGATTTTTTTCTTTGACCGCACACGCGATGCCGCCGATCAGCCCGCCTCCACCAATGGGCGCGATCACAACTTCGATGTCCGGCTGCTGCTCCAGAATTTCCAGTCCCAGTGTGCCCTGTCCGGCGATTACTACGTCGTCGTCGAAAGCGTGGATAAGAGTCAGGTGGTCTTCGCGGCTTTTCTCCACTGCCTTCTCATACGCTTCATCGTAGTTTGTGCCGTGCAGAACAACTTCGGCCCCATAAGCACGCGTAGCTGAGACCTTGGTCAGCGGCGTGGGCAGCGGCATGTAAATGACCGATCGAATGCCTTGCCGCCCCGCGTGATAAGCCACACCCTGCGCATGATTTCCGGCGGATGCGGCGATCACGCCCTGGGCACGCTCTTCAACTGTCAGCGTGAGCAGTTTGTTCAGTGCGCCGCGTTCCTTGAAAGCTCCGGTGCGCTGCTGGTTATCGAGCTTGAGGAAAATCGTGTTGCCGGTGAGCGCTGAAAACGGCTCTGACTGGCGGCAGGAGGAAACGCGGATGGAGTCGCGAATACGGCCCATCGCGGTTTGAACGTCCTGGATTCCGATCATGGGTTTGGCGCTGCCATGGCGCGATTGCAGACTTAATTCCGCAGCAGAGGATGCAGCAGACGTCATGAAGCAACCTGTTGGATTGTAGACGTTACCTTGGCGGAGTGCAGCGCAGAGCTTTTGAGGTGAGCATCCACGGCCGCGGCGGCTTTGCGCCCTTCGGAGATGGCCCACACGACGAGCGATTGGCCGCGCCGCATGTCGCCAGCCGCAAAAACACCTGGAATCGACGACATGTAATTCTCATCCGTCGCGACATTCCCACGCTGATCGAGGACCACGCCGAGTTGCTCGATCATTCCATTGCGCACTGGACCAAGAAATCCCATGGCGATGAGCACGAGGTCAGCGTCCATCGTGAATTCGGTACCCGGGATCACCTCAAATTTTGGCGCAGGGCCAACGCGAAGTGCATGCAGTTGCTTTACCTGTCCAGCTTCGCCGGTAAATTTTGTAGTGGCAATGCTCCAGTCGCGAATGCCGCCTTCCTCATGCGCCGCTTCGGTGCGTAGTTGCATCGGCCACAGCGGCCACGGAGTTTGCGGCGACCGCACGTCCGGCGGCTTAGGCATGATCTCGAATTGATGCACGGAGAGCGGCTTTTGGCGATGGGATGTGCCTAAACAATCGGCTCCCGTATCCCCGCCTCCGATGATGACCACCCGCTTGCCAGTCGCCAGGATGCCGATTTCAGGCTCAAGTGTGTCTCCCAGACAGCGCCTGTTTTGCTGGGGCAAATACTCCATCGCAAAATGGATTCCCTTCAGCTCGCGCCCCGGAATTTTAAGATCGCGCGGATGCTCCGCACCGCCCGCCAGCAAAATGGCATCGAAGTCACGGCGCAGATCCTCTACAGAAACATTCTTTCCAACCTCGGCTCCGGTAACAAAACGCACACCTTCTGCAGACATCTGTTCCAGGCGGCGGTCGATGATGTGCTTCTCGAGTTTGAATTCAGGAATTCCATACCGCAGCAATCCGCCAATACGGTCTGCCTTTTCGAACACGGTAACGGCATGGCCAGCGCGGCATAACTGCTGCGCGGATGCGAGCCCGGCCGGCCCTGAGCCCACAACCGCGACTTTTTTTCCACTGCGAACCTTTGGCGGCTCGGGAAGAATCCAGCCTTCCAGAAATCCGCGTTCGACAATATTTTTCTCGCTCTGCTTGATCGTCACCGCGGGCTGATTGATGCCCAGCACGCAAGATGCTTCGCAAGGCGCGGGACAAATGCGGCCTGTGAACTCGGGGAAATTGTTGGTAGCGTGCAGTTGCCGCACTGCTTCTTTCCAGCGCCCGCGATATACCAGATCGTTCCAGTCCGGTATCAGATTGTTGACCGGGCAACCCGTCTGGCAAAAAGGAACGCCGCAATCCATGCAGCGCGCGCCCTGCTTGCGAAGAGTCTCCTCGGGGAGATCGAGATAAATTTCGAACCAATCGTTCACGCGCTGTGTGACAGGGCGGCGCGGGGCGAGTTCACGCGAATATTCCAGAAAGCCGGTGGTCTTACCCATGTTGAAGCCGCCCATTCTGCGCCTGCATTGCGGGACTGTGAGCCAGAGAAATGATGGGCTGGATTGGAATACTGGGAACATACGGCGCCGCACTGCGGCTTACGCCGCGCACACGCTTGAACTCGTGCGGGAAAACTTTAATAAAGTGTGACAGGGTGTCTGACCAGTGGTCGAGTATCCACTTCGCGCGGCGGCTGCCGGTTAACTCAAAATGGCGCGTGACGAGACCTCTCACAATCTGCCAATCCTGTGCTTCGACCAATGGCTCGAGATCGACCGAGCCGAGGTTGCAGCGCTCTTCGGTAAAATTGCGCTGCTCATCGAAAACATAAGCCACGCCGCCACTCATGCCGGCAGCGAAATTTCTGCCACACGATCCCAGCACCAGTACGGTTCCCTTCGTCATGTACTCGCAGCCGTGGTCGCCAACGCCTTCGACAACGGCGCTAGCACCGGAGTTGCGCACGGCGAAGCGTTCGCCAGCGACTCCGTTGAAAAATGCCTCGCCGCTGGTGGCCCCGTAAAGCACAACATTTCCGATCAGAATGTTTTCTTCGGCGGCAAATCCTGAAGCGGGCGGCGGATAGACGATTAAGCGCCCGCCCGACAGCCCCTTGCCGACGTAGTCATTGGCTTCACCTTCCAGCGTGAGCGTTACGCCGTTGGTAAGAAATGCGCCCAGGCTTTGCCCGGCCGAGCCGGTTAGTCGAATCCGAATCGTGTCATCCGGCAAGCCCACGGAGCCATACTTGCGCGCGATCTCCCCACTGAGCATCGTGCCGACTGTGCGGTGCACATTGCGTACAGGCAAATTAATTTCAATGGGAACGAGCGTATCGATGGCGGAACGAGCAGCCGCTAGAATTTTATGATCGAGCGCTTCTTCCAGACCGTGATCCTGCGCCTGCACACATCGCCGTGCCACACGCGATGGAAGTGGAGGGCTGTAAAGAATAGCCGAGAAATCCAGACCACGCGCCTTCCAATGATCGATCGCAGGCTCGAAGTCGAGCATGTCAACGCGCCCCACCATCTCATCGAATTTGCGGAAGCCCAACTCCGCCATATATTGGCGTACCTGCTCGGCCAGGAAGAAAAAGAAATTGATGACGTGCTCCGGCTGCCCCTGAAACTGCTTGCGGAGCAAGGGATCTTGCGTGGCAATGCCAACCGAACACGTATTGAGATGGCACTTGCGCATCATCACGCAGCCCATGGCAATGAGCGGAGTAGTGGCAAACCCGAACTCCTCGGCTCCGAGCAATGCTGCGATCGTAACGTCGCGGCCGGTTTGCAACTTGCCGTCGGTTTGCACGCGAATGCGGCTGCGCAGATCGTTCAGCAGCAAGACCTGCTGCGTTTCGGCCAAACCCAGCTCCCACGGAATGCCAGCATGTTTGATGGAACTGAGCGGCGAAGCGCCGGTACCGCCAGTGTCGCCGCTGATCAAGACCACATCGGCGTGCGCCTTCGCAACGCCCGCAGCGACCGTACCCACGCCCGATTCGGCAACCAACTTCACCGCAATGCGCGCCTGCGGGTTAATATTTTTCAGGTCATAGATCAGTTGCGCGAGATCTTCGATCGAATAAATGTCGTGATGCGGCGGCGGCGAGATCAGCCCCACGCCCGGGATCGAATGCCTGATACGCGCGATGACTTCGTCGACTTTATGTCCAGGAAGCTGGCCGCCTTCGCCGGGCTTCGCGCCCTGCGCCATCTTGATCTGCAATTCGTCGGCGTTCACCAGATAATTTGCCGTTACTCCAAAACGCGCCGACGCTACCTGCTTCACCGCACTGCGCCGCAAATCTCCATCCGCATCGGGGTGGAATCGTTCATCGTCTTCGCCGCCTTCGCCGGTGTTCGATTTCCCTCCAATACGGTTCATGGCGATGGCGAGCGTCTCATGCGCCTCTTTGCTGATCGAACCGAACGACATCGCGCCCGTGGCAAAGCGCTTCACAATTTCTTTTGCCGGCTCGACTTCGTCGAGCGAGACTGGCTTGTCGCTTTTCTTCAGTTTCATTAAGCCGCGCAGCGTGCACAAGCTGGCGCTCTGCTTGTCGATGAGGTCGCTATATTCCTGAAAGGTCTGAAAGCTTTCGTCTCGCACTGCTTGCTGCAATTTGCCGATGGTCAGCGGATTCAACAGGTGATACTCGCCGTCGGTGCGCTGGTGGTAAACGCCTCCCACGGTCAACTCAGTATCGAACTCGGTGAGCGGCCGCCGGGAATGCTCGTGCTTAAGCTGCGCCTCGCGCGCCAGCACATCGAGCCCTACGCCTTCCAGGCGCGAAGTTGTCCCAGTGAAGTATGCTTCCACCAATTCTTTATTCAGCCCGATTGCTTCAAAAACCTGTGCGCCCTGATAACTTTGCAGGGTCGAAATGCCCATTTTCGAAAAGGTTTTCAACAAACCTTTCTTCACCGACTTCATAAAATTCTTGACGGCTTGCTCCGGCGTGATGCTATCCGCCAACTCGCCGCGCCAGGCAAGGTTTTCCACTGTCTCCAGCGCAAGGTAAGGATTGATCGCACTGGCACCGTACCCGCTGAGTAAAGCGAAGTGCATCACCTCGCGCGGCTCGCCGGATTCGATGATCAGCGCAACCTGGGTTCGAGTTTCTTCTCTCACCAGCAAGTTGTGCACTGCCGCGAGCGCAAGCAGGGTTGGAATGGGCGCGTAATCTTTATCGACGCCGCGGTCGGAAAGAATCAGCAAGCTGTATCCGGCCTGGACCGACAATGAAGCTCGCTGGCAAAGCTCGTCCAGCGCCCGCTTCAACCCGGCTTCTCCTTCGCTTGCCCGGAAGAGCGCGGGCAGTGTCGTCGCCAGCAAATCGCGATGCGAGACTCGGCGCAGCTTCTCGAATTCACGATTGGTCAGCAGCGGATGTTCCAGCTTCAGCATCTGGCAATTTTCCGGAGCTTCCTCGAGAATGTTGCGCTCGCTGCCGATGTAGCTGATCAGCGACATCACCATCTCTTCGCGGATCGGATCAATTGGAGGGTTCGTCACCTGCGCGAACAATTGCTTGAAATAATTGAATAATGACTGTGGCCGATTCGACAGGCAGGCTAACGGCGTGTCGGTGCCCATCGAGCCAATCGGTTCTTCCCCAGCCGAAGCCATCGGCGCGAGAATCATCTTCAAATCTTCGTCGCTATAGCCAAAGGCGCGCTGACGGCGCAGAAGCGTTTCGGGATCGGGCGGATGCGTGCGCGACGGCTCGGGCAAATGGCTCATGGTGATCTGATTGTCTTTGAGCCACTCCGCATAAGGCTGCTGCGCAGCCAGACGACTCTTCAGCTCACGGTCGGCAACAATGCGGCCTTCGACCGTATCCACCAAAAACATTTTTCCCGGCTGCAGGCGGCCTTTCATCTTTACCTGCTCCGGAGCAATATCGAGCACGCCGGCTTCTGATGCCATCACCACGACATCATCGTGAGTAACGACATACCTTCCCGGCCTCAGGCCATTGCGATCGAGCGTGGCGCCAATGACGCGCCCATCGGTGAATGCAATCGCCGCCGGGCCATCCCAGGGCTCCATCAGGCAAGCGTGATACTCGTAGAAGGCGCGCTTCTCCGGCCGCATGTGGGGATTCCCCGCCCAGGCTTCCGGAATCAGCATGGCCATGGCGTGCGGCAGGCTGCGGCCAGACTGTAATAAAAGTTCGAGCACATTGTCGAAATTGGCGGAGTCGCTGCCGTCCGTCTCAATGATGGGGAACAGCTTCTTCAAATCATCGCCAAACAACGGAGATGCGAGCAGCGACTGGCGGGCATGCATCCAGTTCACGTTGCCGCGGAGCGTGTTGATCTCTCCGTTATGCGCGATGTAACGATAGGGATGCGCCCGCTGCCAACTCGGAAAAGTATTGGTGGAAAAGCGCTGATGTACAAGGCAGAGAGCGCTGGTCACATCAGGGTCGGAAAGCTCGCGATAGAAATTCGTGAGCTGCGTCGCCAGCACTAAGCCTTTGTAGACGACCGTTCGGCAGGAAAGCGAAGGAATGTAAAAAGTTCCTGCATCCTCATTGCCGGAATCACGGATTTCATTTTCCGCGCGCTTACGCACAACATAGAGCTTGCGCTCGAACGCGCCTTCATCCATGCCTGGTGCGCGCCCAACGAAAATCTGCTGGATGTAGGGCTGCGAAGCCCGCGCCACGCGGCCAATGGCCGAGGCGTAGACCGGCATATCGCGCCAGCCCAACACCGACAAGCCTTCTTCGCGCACGATGCGCTCAAGAATGCCTTCGCACTGCAACCGCGGATGCTTCTCCACCGGCAGGAACGTCATCCCCACACCGTACGAACCGGTTGCCGGCAACTCGAACCCGAGCTTCGCGCATTCTCGCGCGTAGAATTTATGTGGAATTTGAATCAGAACCCCAGCGCCGTCGCCGGTTTCAGCATCGCAACCGCATGCGCCGCGGTGCGCCAGATTCAGGAGAACCTGCACTCCTTTATTAACGATGTCGTGGCTTTTTTCCCCGCGAACGCTGGCTACAAAACCGATCCCGCAGGCATCATGTTCCTGCGCAGGGTCGTATAGACCTTGCGCCGACGGCATGCCGTTGACAACTTTTGCGCGGGACATCGCGGTCTCCCGGGAGTAATTTGACTACCACGAAATCGGCGATTCCTGAGATCAAATGGAAGCTGCGGGCGCAGCCCACACCTAGGTTCCAAGCCTATCTCGTCCATTCTGTGATAAGCCCTCAACGCTCACAAGTACAACGCAGAATTTCGATGCAGAGAATATGAATTTCAAAACGATTGATTCGTCCAATGTTTCATTTATGATCTCAAACTTCGCCGCGCACATATAATCGACGACCAGTTCACCATCAAGGAAAATAATTGATCGACCGTTATTTCAAACTTACCGCGAACCAAACCTCAATCAAGCAGGAGATGCTGGGCGGACTCACCACTTTTGTCACCATGGCTTACATCATCGTGGTGAATCCGCAAATTCTCGCGCAGGCTGGAATGCCGCCGGAAGGTGTTGTCTTCGCCACCTGTGCCTCGGCCGCGGTGGCAACGCTGGTAATGGGACTTTACGCCAACTTCCCTATCGCGCTGGCGCCAGGGATGTCGCTGAATGCCTACTTCACTTATTCGGTTTGCATTGGCATGCACGTTCCGTGGCGAACGGCGCTGGCTGTGGTGTTTTGCTCCGGGGTTCTTTTTCTATTGCTGACGGTCACCCGCGTCCGCGAGCAGATTGTTAACGGCATGCCCGATTGCCTGAAGCATTCGACTGCGGCTGGAATTGGCATGTTCATTGCATTTGTGGGATTGCGGAATGCAAAAATTGTTGTAGCCAATTCGGCAACATTTGTCGGTCTTGGAAGCTTCGCCGACAAAGAAGTGCAAACAGCCTGCTTCGGCCTGGTTCTGACCTTGATCTTGATGTCGCGCAAGCTGCATGGCGCAATACTCATCGGAATCTTCGGCACGGGGTTGCTGGGAATTTTTCGCGGCATCACGAACTGGCCGGCGGCAATTTTCGCCATGCCGCATCCTTCTTCCACTTTTTTACAGCTTGATTTTCGCGGCGCTACGCATCTGGGCTTGCTCGAAATCCTTTTCGCATTCCTGTTTGTCGACCTTTTCGATAATGTCGGCACTCTGGTCGGAGTATGCGAACAGGGCGGCTTTATAAAAGATGGCAAGATTCCGCGTGTTGGGCGCGTGCTGGTCGCCGATGCAGTGGGAACCGTGGTCGGCTCGCTGACGGGAACTTCCACGGTGACCAGCTACATCGAGAGTGCGGCGGGCGTTGCCGCGGGAGCGCGCACCGGCCTGAGCAATGTTGCCGTTGCCACGCTTTTCGCACTGGCCGCTTTCTGCTCGCCTTTAGCAACGGCCATTCCAGCTTATGCAACCGCGCCCGCGCTCATTCTGGTGGGCGTTCTGATGACACAGTCCATTGCGCAAATCGTGTGGCATGATTTTAGCGAAGCCGTTCCCGCATTTATTACGATCCTGGCCACGCCTCTGACGTTCAGCATTGCCACCGGGCTCAGCCTTGGGCTGATTTCCTATACGGTGGTGAAGGTCGCAGCCGGCAAGTTCCGCGAAGTGAATACGCTGGTTTGGATTCTGACGCTTCTGTTTATCCTGCGATATATGTATCTGGCAACCACATAATGGAATCTTAAGAATGAGTTTCCCACACAAATCTCTACGGTTCCCGAGATTCCTGCATCCAAGGTCGGTGACTTCCGCCGGAATTAAACGCGCCGTTGGCAGAGCGTATCAGGACGCAATTCGGAATCAGACGACGCAAGCCGCGGCAGCGCTCTCTTATTATTCGATTTTAGGCATATTTCCGGCATTGATTTTTCTGTCAGCGGTGATGGCCTACATTCCGCTTCCTAACTTTTTCAATGATGCATTGATTGCCATGGGCCGAGTTGTACCCGCAGGCACGATGCAGATGGTGTATTCGGTTCTCGATGACATACTCAGCAAAAATTCCCGCGCGTGGCTCTCCTTCGGAACCCTGGGCACGCTCTGGATAGTGTCATCCGCTTTCGAAGAAATGATTGAATCGCTGGACGAAGCCTACGACGTAGAGGACCGTCGCCCTTTTTGGAAGATGCGGCTGCTGGCGCTCGGATTGGCGGCCATCACGGGATTCTTTCTCATATGCGCCATCGCGACCATGGTGCTAGGCCCGAAGGCAGGTGGCTGGATCGCCGCCCGGTTGTCTTTCGCCGGAGCTTTTGCGTTGCTCTGGCCTTACATCCATTGGAGCATTGCGGTTACATTCGCAGTGCTCGCCGTCGAAACAATTTATTGCCTGGCGCCCAACGTAAAACAACGGTTCCTATCGAGTTTGCCCGGAGCCATTTTTTCAGTCGCCTGCTGGATCGGCTTGTCCTATCTTCTCGGTATTTACTTCCGCTACTTTGGAAACTACAACCGAACCTATGGAACTTTAGGTGGAGTTATGGCACTGATGACCTGGCTCTATTGGGGATATTTCATTCTGCTGGCCGGAGGAGAGTTGAACGCAGAACTGGCCAAAGAAAATAATCCGGGAACGCTTTCAAACGGCATTTCTTCCAGGCCTACTCGCCGCAATGGCCACGCTGCCTGAGAGACCGATAGCATCCTTAAAATTTAGTGTGATATTTGCCGTCCACCGAAATTCCCCCGACTTCGTCGCGCGTTACGCTGACCGACCAGCGTTGATTAATTTGATAGTCCCCCTGCACAATTTCAGTTCCCGGCTGCGAAAGATCGGTAGAAAACGTAAATAGAAAATTTTTGGTTACGCGCTGCTGAATCGCCACTCGCGCCGAAGGGTTCTGATTGTTCCCACCCAGCAGAGGATCGACCTGTAAGCTGGAAATTCCGGCAAGGTGTTGAATGCCGCCTGTAACCTGGCCTGCAACCTGCGATGCGAGAATCGAATCGGTGCTCGTCCCGGCAGCGCTCGCTTCTTCCGTGGTTTGGCCGTTCGCAATCAGGTTAATAATGTCGGCTGTGGCCAGCGGCGGATCGGAAGTGTAAGCGGTGGTCAGTTTGTCGAACGGCCCTCGAACATTGAGGGTCAGATTGTATTGCTCCACCGTTGCCGTGGCCGAAACATTGGCCACCGGTTCCGTTTCATTGGGATTATCGAAGGTGATGATTCCCCGCTGAAGCTGATAACGAACATTTCTATAGAAAAGCTCTCCGGAAGTAAGATCGGTCCGACCTATAATCACCGGGTTCGCGGCCGTTCCCACTACCTGCAAATTCACCTGGCCTTCGATACTGACCTGCGAACTGACCGCGCTGAGATTGCTCTTCGATTGCACGCCAATCGCGAGCTTTACATTATCGGCCAGGCCCGGCTCGGCCGGCACCGAGCCGCCGCCGAACTGATCGCTGAATTTCGCGAGATCGAAATCAGGAGTGAACGAAAGGCTGTCAATCAGTACGCGGCCATTTAATGTGGATGCATCTTTTGTTCCGCTCAAAACCAGATTGCCATCCAACAACGCCCGTACGCCGTCCGGATAACGAAGCCGAACCGACTTGCTCTGCAGAGAAACATTGAACTGCAAATTCGGGCGGTACGAAATTGACCCGCCAATCGAAACCTGCCCGCCCCCAACCACGCCGTTCAGGCTGGATAGTTGAACACTGTTGTTGCCGATATCGAAAGTCCCGTTCAGCTTTTCCACTCCCAACGGCGCTGTGGGAGTGGACAAGGCTAGGTTCTGCAAATGAACCTGCCCCTGCACCGCCGGATTCGCCGCGCTTCCCGAGGCGCGCACGTCGAGCGCAACCGAGCCGGAGCTTTGCAGATCGGGGTAGAAGATTCGAAGAATTTTTATATCGATGGATCCCTGCGCAGCGAGAGTAGGCGTAGCGGTTCCAGCAATCGGAAAACTGCCTTGGACACGCAACGTTGTATCGGTTCCACGAATCTCGGCGGGTTGCAGCGTCAACACCGAGTTCGCGTAATCGGCGTGAATCGGCGCAGCCGCGGCAATCTCCAACGATTGATAGCCGGCCTTCAGCGTTGGAATGGTGAGATGAGCTTCCATCCGCGACTTATCTTTCAGCGGACCTTTTAATGTCGCATGCATCTCTGTCGTACCCTGGAAGCCCTGTGGCACTTGCGACTCAAACATTGCCAGCACCGGTTCCAGTGAAATTCCATTTGTATCCACCGAGGCCTCGGCATAATAGTCGCCGCGCAAGCTGATATTCGCATGCGAATGAATGGACGTTTCGGCGATCTGCGAATCGAGCGCCAGCTCCGCTTTTTGATTCGCGACTTGAACTTGCGCTTTCAATTCCGATACTGATTTATCGCGAAGCTGAAGATGAGGTACTTCCAAGGTTGCGCTCAATTGCGGATTTTCCAAAGTCCCCCGACCATTTGCGGAGATCGCCAAAGTGCCTGAGATTCCGATGTTCTTCGCCTGCACGGTCCGCAGTTTTTGCAGGACCACCGCAGGGGCATTCAGACTCACGGTGTACGCTTTGGTTTGCGGCGTGTAAGAAACTGTTCCGCTGGCCGACCCCGCAGACAGGCTCACGTTCAACGATGAACTCAACGAATTTTTGTCAGCGCGGAATGTCGCCGCCAGTTGCTGCACAGGCTCATCGTAGGCGATGGCATGTTCAATTTTTGCTGAGCCGCTTCCGCTCGGGTTTAACTGCGTGCCGTGAACAGAAATCTCAGCCGACAAGTCTCCCGATAAAGGGTAATGAACATCGGCCAGGCGCTGTAACTCAGCCAGCGACATGCGTTGCACCGACAAATTGACCGTAAGCGGATTCGAAGGGAGATACGACCAATCCCGCAACGCGACGGTGGCATTCAAAGATGCTCTGCCTTGATGAGCGCTTTCCAGCACGGCATCGCGCAATGAAACTTGCGAAGGATTCGCCTGAAAGTTAAATTTTGCGCTCTTCCACCGGCTGCCCTGCGCTTGCAGATTTTCTCCATCGAACTGGCCGGATAATTGAGGCCTGCGCATGGAGCCTTGTATGGCCGCTTTCAGGGAAGCCGAACCCGCGATCTGGATGGATGCCGACTTGCCGCCGCTTATTACATTGATCAAACTTCCGAGCTCATGCAAATCGCTGGCCTTCGCTTGAACCTGCAAGTTTGAATGATCGCTTACCTCGCCCTGCGCAGAGATCACCGCCGAAGGAATTCGCAACATTGTATCGCGCAGCGTCAGGATATTTTTCTGGCCGTCATAAGTCGCGTGAATTGCTCCATTCACTGGAATCGTCTGGGGGTTGGATTGATGCGCACGGTTCAAGGCGCTGGTGATATCAATATCAGCACTGCCATGAATATTTTTGGCGCTGCCTACCCATGAAGCTTCGACCGCGCCATCGAGTCTGCCCGCTAAGCTGACTTGCTTTATGTTTGCCGCGCGCAATGTCTGTTGTGCGGCTTGCATCGAAATCCCTTTCAACTTCGCGTGCACGCGGCCAGTGGCCGTGGCATCGAGATGCGCCAGATCTACATCCGCAGAGATGGCTCCGCCCAAAGTTTCGAAAGTTACATCGCGCGCCTGCAATGTTCCATTGGCCAACTGATATTGGCCTTGTAATCGGCGAAGATAAACCCGCCCTTCCGATGACGCAGCGGTTAATTCGTCGCCGGACAACTTGCCGTCGAGTGAAACGTTCTGAAGCAAGGTGCGCTGGGAATTTCCCTGATAGCGAATCGTTCCGGCGAGCACAATATCTCCGGCAGCGGAAGCGGGCTTCACCAATGCGGCTAAATCTTGGGCGTGAATGCGAAGGTCATAATGTCCCGCGACTATTGGATTGCTGTAATTATCCAACTGCACTTGCGCGGAAAGCGTTGAATATCCCAATTTCAGCGACAGCGTATCCAGCCTAAAGCGGGAGGGAGTTGCGTCGAATGCCACATTCAAACTATGCGGAACGACGGGATCATTCGCGTAACGCAATTTGCCGTTATCGTAGGAAAGTGAGCCGCGATAACGCGCATCGAGCGGAATAAAATGTATCTCTGTTTGGAGATCATACAAATCCGCAGCGACCGGAATCGTTTTGTCGTTATAGGTAACTGCGCCATCGCTCAACAGAACATGCCCTGCGGCCAGATCGAAGATGCTGGTATCGCCACTTTTCTGCGCACTGGGAGATTGCGGAATATTGCTCTTCCCATCCCGATCGATCTGTACATGCGCTACTGGGTGTTCGATCAACAGCTCAGTCAGGGTAATTTTGCGGCGCAGGATGGATTGAATTTTCAATCCTACTGTTAGCTTGTCCACCTGCAAGAGCGGCGGTTGCCCCGCCATCTCGTTGCCGTGAACAGTAACGCTGTACAAATGCGCGGTAAGCGTCGACAGATGAAAATCAAGGCCGCCAATTTCGGTTCGCGCTCCGGTGGATTCATTCACATCCTCGGCAAGGGTACGAATTGCCAAGCGCTGAAAGCTTTCGCTCTGAAGATAAAAATAGCCGCCCATGCCAACCGCAATACCCAAAACAACTGTTATTGCCAAAATCCAGCCAACAATTCTTCGCACTCGCATAATGAATTCCTAAAACGCTTGCCCCAACGTGATGTAGTACTGGGTTGGATTGATACCGGGCACGGGATTCAGATTGCGCCCCAGATCGATTCGTATGGGACCGATCGGCGTCGCATACCTTAAACCGATTCCAATTGTGTTGGTGTAGTTGTTCACGAAATTGGAAAAGTTGATCGCGCTGTAAACATTGCCGCCATCGTAGAACACAACCCCGCCTAAATTTTTCATAACGCGCAGCGGAAAGCGGACTTCGGAATTCAGGAGGAACAACTGCGTTCCGCCCACTGGGACGGTCACGTTCACGCATCCAGATTGATTTTGCAGCACATTGCAAAATGGAACGAGGCGCTGCGGGCCGGCTTCGTCAATCGGAAAGCCACGCAGCGACGTCCCGCCGCCCGAGAAGTAAAGCTGGCTGGTGGGAACAAAACTTCCATCGAATGCCTTGGCGAGTCCAAGCCGGATACTGTTGGCGAATACGATTGAGTGAAACGGCTTGTAGTAAGCGTATTGCCCGAACAGCTTGGCAAACGACGCGCTTGAACCCAGCGATCCCGGCGTGATCGCCAGGTTCAGCGTTTCGAAGATGCCGCGGTGCGCATCCAGGGGCTTGTCCCGAGAGTCGCGAATCAGCGTGGTGGAGAGCGTGGAAAGATGAATATTCTGATCCTGTGGCAATACAAGCTCAGTAACTAATAGATGCGAGAGCACGGTCTTATTGAAATCGTAACGAAGCTGTAGCCGGGTATTGGTTTTGCGGCTGATCACTTTTTCCACCTGGAACGAGAGATCGCCAAGGCTGGCAGCGAATAAAGGATTCTCGGTTGTACGCTCCAGCGAGAAACCGGTGAGAGAACTCCATCCCGAACCGAGGAAGTGCGGCTGCAAATAGCTCGTCAGAAAACGCTGATCCAGGCGCGACAAAAGTATGGAACCGCTCGCGGTCTCGCCCAGGCCACGCATATTCCGCCGCATAAATTCAATTGACCCTAATGGGCTGGCGAAAGTAGATTGGCTGGGTGCAATTTTGTTATTGCCCAGACCGATGGTAGGAAGCCCCGGCACAGCCACGGTTCCCGTCGGAATATTTCCGCCGCGATGCGACACTTCAAATCCAAAACCGTAAGTAATCTCGTTGCGATGGGCTTCATGCACTTTTACTAATTCGTCTTCATCCATCTGGTCCGTGATCGGTTTCCTCGGCGCGACACTGGACCAATCGAAAATATTCAGATCATAAAGGCCGGTTTCCGCCGCCAGCATCTGGCCTCTCTTCATCGGAGCTTCCGCCGGCAGCTTCGCCGTTTTCTCGATCAGAGAAAGCCGGGTGTGCTTTTGCCCCAGGTACAGCACTTTGCTCACCCGCACCAACTGATGTTCCGTGATGGCGTATGTAATATCCACGCGATGCGGATCGCCGGAGACGCGAGCCACAGCTGTTTTGACTTCCGCGTTGAGATAGCCGCGATTCAAGTAAGTTGCGGAGATGCGGTTGCGGTCGTCCGACAATTGCCTAGCGGAAAATGGCGCTCCAGCTTTCAGCTGGAAGCCTTTGGGGGCAGCCAGTTGAACTTCGGGAACATTATCGTTGCCAGTGATCTGAATCTTATCGACCAGCGTCTGTGGGCCTTCCTGAATTTCAAATGAAACGTCGATCCTGGGTTCATGCTCCGTGACCTGTGAAGTTATTTTTACTTCCTCATATCCGCGGTCGCGATAGTACGCCTGCAAATTATCGACACTCTGTTTCAGCAATTTCTGGCTTAGGCTGCCGTGGGTCCAGATATGGGAGCGCTTCACGCCAACTAGCAGCATCAACTCCTTTTCCGGGATTTGATGATTCCCGTGGAACGAAATGCGGTCGACCTTGTGCTTCGTTCCACGATCGATTTTGTATTCGAGCACAATCTGGTTCGGCTGCTCCTGAAAATTTGGGGTTACCTGGACATCGAAAAATCCCTTGTTCTGAAAATAGTTCGTTAGATTTTGCTGGCCCTCCTGCACCAAATCCTGGTCTATCGCTCCTTCCGAATAAATGGGAATGAGTTTTCTCATCTCCCGTCCCGATAGAAAAGGAATTTTGGTAAGCTTCGCGCCAGTCATTTTGACCATGACAACTGGTCCGATCTCAACCTCGAAAGCGACATCCACACGATTCGTATCCGTATGATATTGCGGAGGAGTTTCGTGGACCTTGCTTACCAGATAATGCTGCTGCACCAGAGTTTTCTTGATAAGCCCGGTTGCGGCCTTGATTCGCTCCGGCGTATAAGCCTTCCCCGGTTTTAGCAGAGCGCCCGTAAAGCGTGCGTGGAGCGAACGCAACCTGCGAAGAACCCAGGCTTGCTCGGAGTCATCGGTCCCACGCAACTGCACGCTTCCGATGCGCGCCTGCTTCCCCATCTGGGCGGGGAATGAAATGTTCACTAGTTGATTGGCATCGTCGATTTGTATTTTGCATTCAACCTGCGCCTGGAAATATCCGTTATAGTGAAAAAAATCCAACAAAGCTTTTTGCGCAACCGGAAGACGGGCCTGATCGTAGGGATCTTCCTCTTGCAGGTTGACCACCTGCAATAACCTTGAGTACGTAAAAGACTTTGCAACGCCCTGGAAATCGACATTGCCCATGTAATACGCCGGCTCGAGAATGAAATTCAGGCGCAATCCGGAGATTTCCGGGATCACGTTGACCTCAACCTTTTTAAATTTCCCCTCGCGCTGGAGCGCGTCGACGCTCGCCTGCACATCCGCCTGCGCATAGGGTTGACCTGCTTTCTGAGTGATTTGCGCCCGAAGCGGTTCGACATCCCTGTGCGGATTCGCGATCAGATCGATCGCGGTAATATTTTGGCCGTTGTAGAGAGTTTCCGGTCCAGTCGAGGAAACCTGGGCCGCACCGGCAAGCGAAAGAATGAATGCAAAAAATATTGCTGACCAACGCATAAAGGGCCGGGTAAAGCAAAGTTTAGCAGGCAACACCGCATAGGCTTGAGGAATGCTATTCTGCAAGCGAAGCTATGGGATGCGAATGAATCCAGATGAGTTGGTAACATAGGGCACCACAAAAAGTGCCGCACAAAAACTATTGGGAAGCGAAGCTGCCGGTAATTAAATTCTAATTATGTTCGCGCGCAAAATTCGGGTACTATACATCGACTCCGCACAACAGAAAAAAGCGTGCCCGCTTAAATGGCTCGACAATTTCTGCATGCGGAACGTTGCCGATGCCGGCGTGTTCGACAATACTTTGCCACTTGCCGACGGGCAGATGGAAATAGGCTCGAACGTTCCTTTGGATAAGCTTGCGGTTGCCATAGAAGACTGGTTCCACCGCCAAAGCTATCTGGCTAAGGACTCGAAGTTGTCACTGGAAGAAATGGGAAGGCAGACAGAGACTAAAGTATCCGTTTGAAGGAATCACCGTATCGAGAACCCGGGAATACTGTATCGGCACAACTTCGGTGGACGGGTAACCGTCCAAGCTTAAGCAATCGTGAGATTGTAATTTGTTGTTGAAAGCTTTCGGAGGTGCGGATCTTATGAGCTACGAATCCCAGCTCTCACCGTCGTCCAGCGATGGAGAAACGCCGCGAAGGTTGACCATCGAAACTCTTTGGGGAAATCTCCCCAAAGATCAATCAGAAAATTTACAAGGCATGAAGTTGTTGCGCTCCTGGCTGGTCTACGACTCCGAGAACCAGGCCCCTGAGCGCCAGAACTCTCTTGTCTCCGGCCACAGTCATAAAGGCAGAGCCCTTGGCCTGAGCCTGGCAATTTGCTTCAGTGCCAGCATCTGGACGGGGATTGGATGGATGATCGCGTCCTCGTGGAAATAGTTTGAAAGACTACTTGTCGTAATGCAGCAGCGACATTACGTTGTAATTCTTCAGCTTATCGCGCCCTTTAAGGAAGTCGAGCTCCACTATAAATCCTAGGCCGGCGATCTCCGCGCCCAACATCGTTGCCAACTTTGCCGTAGCCTCAGCGGTTCCACCAGTCGCCAGCAGATCGTCGACAATCAGAACTCGTTGACCCTTCTGAATGGCATCCTTATGCATCTCGAGCGAGTTGGTGCCGTATTCGAGCGCGTAATCGAACTTCACGGTTTCGGCGGGAAGCTTGCCGACTTTGCGCACGGGAACAAAACCAGCATTCAAGCGATACGCAAGCGCGGGTGCGAAGATAAAGCCGCGGGCTTCCATGCCGAGGACAAGATCGATCTTCAGCGCTACGTAATTTTCGGAGAGCCGGTCAACGAGCGTGGCAAAGCCGACTTTATCCTTCAATAATGTTGTGATGTCGTAAAAAAGAATTCCTTTTTTCGGGAAGTCGGGAACTTCACGGATCAGTTTTTTTAGTTGAACTTCATTCAGGCTCGAGTTGGAGGACAATCTACCATGCTCCTTCAATGCGAAATGAACTGACTCCGGCGGCAGGATGCGCTTCCGCCTCTTCCACGCCATCTACCCGCGCCGCACGTGGACCCTCACGCAGTCGCGATCGCAGTCCGGAAAGCTGATCGTGCGTGCCCTGCGCCAGCACTTCCACGCCGCCATCGGAGTTGTTCCTCACCCAGCCCGCGATGCCTAGAATATGGGCCTCGCGCTCCACAAACCAGCGGAAGCCGACCCCCTGCACACGGCCCCGTACTATAAAACGGCGGGCCTCAATCGGCTTTTCAATGGAAGTCATCGTCACCCACTTGTCATCCTGAGCGGATGGCAACGGAACGTTACGCCCGCGACAAGTACACGCCTTCTGCCGTATCCACCTTGATCTTCTCGCCTTCGTTGATGAAGGGCGGCACCTGCACTACCAGGCCGGTTTCTGTTTTCGCGGCTTTCGTCACGCTGGATGCGGTTGCACTCTTCAATCCGGGCTCCGTCTCAGTCACGGTGAGTATCACGGTCTGCGGCAACTCAATACCCACGGCCTTGCCGTCGAAAAACTCCACTTTGATCTCGAGATTGGCGATCAGATAATCCACGGCATCGCCGAGAACTTCCCGTGTGAGGTGCGTCTGCTCGTAATTCGCCGTATCCATAAAGTAATAATTATCGCCGTCGGCATAGAGGAACTGCATGTCGACCTCATCCACATTAACCTTCTCAATGGGATCGGGCGAGCGGAAGCGGTGCTCGAACATGGCGCCGGTGCGCAGATTGCGCAGCTTGGCCTGAATGAAAGCGCGCAGGTTGCCGGGCGTTCGGTGCTCGACGCTGAAAACAGAGTGCAGATCATTGTTGTGCTTAATGATCATGCCGGGGCGCATTTGCGTGGCAGGGATCGACATCGTTCGAAACCATCTCCTTCAAAATAAATGCGGTTTGCTGAGCTGGCGGAAGGCGGGCAGGCCACATTTTCCGCCGCACACGAGGACCGAATGCTTGATTCTACACTCTAGTTCAAAAGAAAGAAAACCTTATCGGGTCTGGTTTTCATCTCAAAACAGCGGGTTGTTCCCGGCCAGCCGGGGAAAGCTTTTTATCGCTGACAAAGATCATTGATGCGATGATTACCTGCGATTGGCGTGAATGCTGGTGATAATTTTCATCCACGCGGCTTAAAGAAAGGTCAAAATTATGCGCTATGGACGTTACGAATCTTCTGACTCGAACAGCATCGGCACCGCGGTAACTTTCCTTCTTATCGGCATCGGAGCCGGCGCTTTAGCGGCCCTGGTGCTGGCCCCGAAAACCGGCAAGCAGTTCCGCCGCGACTTGAAACGCGGCTACGAAGACGCGAGAGAGACCTTACAGGACTGGAAGGAAGAAACCCGGGATCGAGTAAAAGATGTGAAGGAACGGGTGCGGGACGCAGCCGAGCGTGGCGCCGACTTTGCGGAAGATGTACGTGGAAAAGTGGAACCGCTGCGGCGTGCGATCAATCGCCTTTAGATCGACCGCCAAATTACTAAAAGATCGCACTGAAGATATTTTTAATGTGCCGGAAAAATCTGCGAGGCGCAGAAACCGGCTGAGTATGCGTGGCCGGAGGCGTTGTCCCGACTTCAACCTGCGCAGGCTTCGCCGGTTCAGCTGGGGCTGCGGCAGTCGTTGCCGGCACGGCTGCGGAGTTGTCCGGTGGAGTGGGTGGTGGGTTTGCATTTTTCTTCTTGCCCTGAAAAACCATGGGCGCATCCACCTGAACGTGAATATCGCCCGGTTGCGAAGCGGGCAATGGCCGCGTCTCCGGCCCGTTCGAAAGCGTTTGGCCTCCAGCAGACGCACTCCCGCCATTCCCCGCAGTTTTCGCGGGAGTATCGCTATTCGCGTCCTTGCCTGCGGCCGACAATCCGGAATTCGTCGCCGCGTCCGCCCGCATCACCGGAACTGGCGGCGGACAACCGCATTCCAGCGGCACATTACTATCTGATTTATCGATTTGCCCTGAGCGGAACACGACCTGCTCGTTGGGTGTGACCTGATAGACGCGATCCCCGATCAACTCGGAAACAACGGCTGAAGAAGCATTTCCTCTCAATCCGCGCACGCAGGTATTGCCGTGTGAGTCAGCGCTGACGGCAAAGTCAAACTCTCCCGGCCCGGCAAACAGGATGCGGAAGTCGGGAGTCAGCACAGTATCGGACGAAGAATCGAGCACGTAGTGTGTCTCCAGTGCGCCCTGGCTCATGCCCAGCATCAAGCCCTTGGTATCCTTGGCAGGCGTCACCGAAACCGAAGTGCCGGGACAGAGGCGAACTTCGCCGCCTCGCGATAATTGCAGAACCATGGTTTCGCTGCCGGCGGTAAGCGACGATCCGGCGGCGATTTGTCTTCCGGTCAGAATGCCACCACCGCCGCCACTCGTCACCGGCACCACCGCAGCCGTACTGGCAAGGGCCGGCGATACCCTAGTAGGTCCCTGCACGGTTTTTCTCTTGTTCGCGGCGGCGTTCAAATCTTCAGCCGGCTTCAATCGCACCATTAATCGATTGCCTGCTTCATCCCAGGTATAGCTATAGGGAGCAAGCAGGTCGAGAACGATCCGCACGGTGGGAGGATCGTTCTGATATTGCTCGGTGCGAATGGCGGCGATTTTTTCCTGCTGCACATCAACCCGTTTCTGCTGCGGGCCTACGCGGGCATGCAAAAGATCGATGACGATCCGTGGCGGTGACGCCAGATATTGAATCAATGGTACTGAGGGTAGCGTGGAAAGAATCTCGACCGCCGGGACGCCCCGCTCATGGACTATGTTTACGCTGTTAACAACTGAGATTTCCGGCTGGACGGGGGCGGGAGCCTTTGGCTTCGGCGGCACCGGTTTCACAGCAGGGGAAGCGTTCACCGCGGGTGCAGGGTTCTGCGCCAACGCGCTCGCCAGCGGCAGCGCCGCCAGCAATAAACAGCCGACTAATTGAACCCGAGATCGCAGCAAGAACTCCCAACCTCTTCTGAAAGGAAACATATCACTTAGCAGTGAGTGGGGAGAAGTGACGACCGTACTACCGAGGCCGGCAAGCTCATCGGCAATCCAGTTGCGAACCCTAATGCTGCCACTCAGCTCTCGGGTAGAAACTCGTATTCTTCAATGACCGCGGCCACGGCCATTTTGCCCTCGGGCGTTTCGCCATCTACCCGCACCACACGCCCTTTGCAATGCACCCGAATGCTTTCGGTAAGCGTGATTTCGGGAGGAAGCGTTAGGGTAAAACCGAGGGGTGATCCCTGCTCAATGGGAGAATCCAGATACAGGCTGATGCCGCGCGCGCTCACGTCGCGGAGTTGAGCTGGTTCGCCGCCGTTGTTACTTCCAGTGCGGGCGACGGACACAGGAATCCGGAGCGCGAAGCGTCGTGCAGCTCGCTTTTCTTGCTGCGCTTCTGCCATGCTTACTCCAAAACTATCGAAGTGGCGTTTAACTACGCTGAGGAATGATGCGGTTGCCAAGCACTTTCCGTCAATACCACCCTTGGGGAGCAATATAGCCCATTCTGGTGAAAGGAATCGAGGCTCGACTGCCGCATGGCGTTCTTCTTTACGCCTCACCTGTGATTGGCGGTGGTAACCTTTGAGTAGGGTAATTCTGTGATCTTTGTTCTCGACAACTACGATTCGTTCACTTACAACCTAGTCCAATACTTTGGCGAACTGGGCGCGCAGGTTGAAGTTCGCCGCAACGACCAACTCACGGTTGCCGAAGTCGAGGCTTTACGGCCGGAGCGCATCGTGGTCTCGCCCGGTCCGTGCACGCCGCAGGATGCGGGCATCAGCATCGATCTCATCCGGCACTTCGCGGGAAAGATACCGATCCTCGGCGTATGCCTTGGGCATCAGGCGATAGGCGCGGCTTTCGGCGGAAACGTCGTGCGCGCTCCGAATCTCATGCACGGCAAAACCAGCGCCGTTACGCACGACAATAAGACCATCTTCCATGGACTACCTACGCCAATGACGGCCACACGCTATCACTCGCTGATTGTGGAAGAAAAGAATTTGCCGGATGAACTGGAAGTGAGCGCCTGGACTACAGAAAAAGACGGAAGCCGCACGATTATGGGCCTGCGGCATAGGAAGTTTGCAGTCGAAGGGGTGCAGTTCCATCCGGAAAGCGTGTTGACCGATGCGGGGAAAGACCTAGTGCGGAATTTTTTGAATAGAGACGCTGGGGCACGGCTAGGGGCTAGGGGCTAGGAATCGAAATCCGGCGGCAGCCTTTTGTCTGCGATGCGCAATAGAATTTATTAATCCGTTGAGAATCTTGCCTACCTCGGTGGTGTACTCCAGGATTTTGGACGATTGTGATCCCTAGCCCTAATCCCTACCTCTCGCCATCTCCACAGCCCTCAGCAGCGCCTGCGCCTTGTTCATGCTTTCCTGAAATTCGCTTGCCGGATCGGAATCGGCCACAATTCCTGCCCCCGCCTGCAAATAGGCGCGCCCGCCCTGCATGACCATAGTTCGAATGCCGATGCAGGAATCCAGATTCCCGGCAAAATCGGCGTAGAGCACCGACCCGCCATAGATGCCGCGGCGCACCGGTTCCAGTTCTTCGATGATCTGCATGGCGCGAACTTTGGGCGCTCCGCTCAATGTGCCCGCGGGAAAGCAAGCCGCAAAAGCGTCGATCGCACCTAGATCTTTGCGCAGCGTTCCTTCCAGCGCCGAAACCAGATGCATGACGTGCGAGTAGCGCTCCACATACATCAGGTCTTTTACTTTCACTGAACCATATTCGCTCACCCGTCCCAGATCGTTGCGTCCCAGGTCGACCAGCATCACGTGCTCGGCGCGTTCCTTTTCGTCGTTCCGCATCTGCTCTTCCAGACGCAGATCCTCCGCTTCGTCGCGTCCGCGCGGATGCGTGCCCGCAATCGGGCGATACTCCAACTTTCTTCCGGTCACGCGGACCAGCATCTCGGGCGAAGAGCCAAGAATCTGCGTCTTTCCCATGCGCAAAAAATATAAGTACGGGGAGGGATTCACTTGACGCAGCGCGCGGTAAAGATCGAATGGCCGGACGCCGGGAACAAAATCCAACCGCTGCGAAAGCACTACCTGAAAAATATCGCCCGCGGCAATGTATTCCTTGCACCGCTCCACGCTGCCCAGAAATTTGGCACGCGTGGTTCCCGAGTGGACCTTTAGCTTTCCCGGCACTGCCTTAGCCGATTTGCGCCACATCGCAGGACGCAACCCCGCAGCCAGTTTCTTCTCCAATACTGCAATATCCCGCACCGCGCGCTCATAAGCCTTCTGCGTACTCTCCCGCGAAACATCCGCCACAGCCACAATATGAATCTGATGGCGCAGGTGATCGAACGCCAGCAACCGGTCGTAGAACATCAGCTCGGCATCGGGCAATGAGAGATCGTCTTTCGCCCGCTCGCCGATTTTTTCCAACTGCCGCACCACATCGTAAGAAAAATATCCGACTGCTCCGGCCGTGAACGGAGGCAGTCCCGGCATCGTGGCCGGCTGATGCTCGCCGAGCAACTGCTTCACGAACTCGAAAACATTCCCTTCGTAGCGTTCGCGGCGCCGTCCGCGCTCAATCTCAATGGACGTACCCCGCGCCCGCAATCGCATGTAAGGTTGCGCGCCCAGAAATGTGTAGCGGCCGACCTGCTCACCGCGTTCGGCGGATTCCAGCAAAAAGGCGTAAGGCTCTTTTTCGGCAATGGCCAGAAAAGCGGAAACCGGCGTAAGCAGATCGGCGCTTACCGATTTCACCACCGGCACCAGCGTCGCGGATTGCGCCAGCCGGGAAAATTCCTTAAATTCGGGATAGATCATGCAAGAAGAGGGCTGCGAAAATCGTCCATGCCCAGGCGCTCATTATAGGGGACTGGGAATTTTTGGTTGTCCCCGGAAGCAGGCATTCAGCATCAGCGAAGAAAAAATCCCCTTGAAGCCAGGAAAGCCCTGGCAAGGAAGCAAAAAAGTCACGCCACCAATGAGCCATTCCATGTTACTTACGGAACCACCGCAGGAATTGACGGTTGCACTTCTTAGTTGGAAGATAACAGACATAGACACTCAGCAACTGGGCCTCGTGCGGTCGCAAGCCTATGCGGATTAAGTTCTGGGGCGTACGCGGTTCTACGCCAACTCCACAACCCGAGAACATGCGTTACGGAGGCAACACCTCCTGCGTGGAAGTGCGCTTCGGAGACAGCATCTATATTTTCGATTGCGGCACCGGATTCCGTGTACTCGGCCAGCAATTGCAGAACGAATTCGGCGACCGGCCTTTTTCCGCTCACGTATTCGTCTCCCACTTCCACTGGGACCACATACAGGGCATGCCGTTTTTCCGCCCCCTCTACGCCAATGCCGAAAATCGATTTCACTTTCAATGCTCTGCCCGCACCCGCAGCCTGAAGCAAGTTCTGGCCGATCAGATGGCCGCCCCGTATTTTCCAGTGAAAATCGATGAGATGAAGGCCCGCCGCGATTTCTACGACATCGAAAATGGGCGCATCGAGATTGAAGACGGCGTACAAATGCAAACTGCATGGCTCAACCATCCCCAGGGTTGCATGGGCTTCCGCCTCGAAACCAAAGATGGAGTTCTCGTCTACGCCACCGACAACGAACCGGGCGACGAGAAATTCGATAAGGCAGTCCGCAAACTTGCCGAAGGCGCCGACATTCTTATCTACGACGCGCAGTATCTGCCGGAAGAATACGAAGCCCGCCGCCGTGGCTGGGGACACAGCCATTGGCGCGAAGCTGTCAATGTGGTCATGGAAAGCGGCGCGAAAGAATTGGTCTTATTTCATCACGATCCCGAGCACACCGATACCGTCATCGATAAGGTGGTGCAAGAGGCGCGCAACTACTATCCCAAAGTTCGAGCGGCTTCCGAGGGGATGGAGATTAAGTTGTAACCAGCCGAGCGGGATTTCAAGAGAGATACTTCATCCGGCAAACCGTATCCGCGCGCATAAGCCTGTTTGGATACCGCATATATTTTTACTTCGGTCGAATCCCACCGGCTGCACACAGGTGGCTGGCAATGCCAGCAAATCAATTTGTACTCCTGCGCGTATTCCGACACCCGTAATACGAGATACGAACCATTTCCAAAGGGGCTAAATCCCATCAAATATCTCGTGCGGCATTGTGGACACTCCACGCAATGACGGAGACGGTAAGCCATGATTCCCAAATCTGAAGCTAGAACCATTTAGTTCTCCCCGTCGGACGTATGCGGACCTCGCTAGGCGCTGGACGTTTGCGGACTTCACTCTAAGGACTTGGAATAGTGGTCCGAAAACGTCCATAGTGTCTGCGCAGAAGCACTATGATGAAGTCAGCACATGAATCTCGATTGGCAAATCTGCTCGCGCGCCAGGCTGTCGCGCGATCCGCGCTTTGACGGCAAATTCTTTATTGGCGTGAAGGGCAGCGGAGTCTACTGCCGGTCGATCTGCCCAGCTCCCACGGCGAAAGAAAAAAATGTTAGCTACTTTGCGACCGCGGCAGCTGCAGCCGAAGCCGGATTTCGTCCCTGCCTTCGCTGCCGTCCTGAATGTTCGCCGGGCACACCGGCCTGGATGGGAACATCGAATACGGTTTCGCGGGCCTTGCGCTTAATTGGAGAAACGGGTTTGGAGGAAGGCGGCGTAGAACTTCTGGCCGAGCGACTGGGAGTTGGCTCACGCCATTTGCGGCGGCTGTTCATTAAACATCTTGGAGCGACGCCGACAGCTGTGGCGCACACCCGGCGCCTGCACTTCGCGAAAAAGCTGATCGACGAAACTACTTTGCCGATGACGCAGATTGCGCTGGCTTCGGGTTTTGGTTGTGTAAGGCGATTCAATGCCGGGATTCGCAATGTCTATCATCGGACTCCGACCCAAATACGCAGGTTGGCGCGAAAAAAAGAACCTCAGCAGGAAAATCAATATCTGTTCCGCCTGCGCTTCCGCCCGCCTTATGACTGGAATGGGATGCTCTCCTTCCTCGCGGAACGCGCGATTCCGGGTGTTGAAGTGGTGGAAGGCGGCAGCTACCGTCGTTCCATTTTTCTCGATGGAAAGCAAGGCTATTTCGAAATCTCGCTGGATGAAGCCAACCATGCTCTGGTGGTGCGGGCAGAGTTCGGCGACCCGCGTTCCCTCTTCTTTATCACCGAGCGCATTCGAGCCATGTTCGATCTAAACGCCGATTGGGCTGGCATCGCGCGCAGCCTGAGGACGGATCCAATTCTAGCCGCGGGCATTCAAGCCAATCCGGGACTGCGCGTGCCCGGTTGCTGGAACGGTTTCGAGCTTGGCGTGCGGGCGATACTCGGTCAGCAAGTCAGCGTAAAAGGAGCCTCCACTCTGGCGGGCCGATTGGCGAAAGCTTTTGGGAAGCCATTTTCTGCACCGGGAGGCATCACTCATATTTTTCCTTCGGCACACGCTCTCGCCGAAGCCAATCTCGCCAGCATTGGATTGCCAAAGGCACGAGCGGAAACTATCCGCGCCTTTGCCCGCGCCGTACGCGATGGCAAAATCAGCTTTGAGTCCGTCGTCAATTCCGAGGCTTTCCTGGCCATGCTCTGCGAGATTCCCGGCATCGGAAGTTGGACTGCACAATACGTTGCCATGCGGGCGCTAGGAGAGCCCGACGCTTTCCCTTCCAGTGATCTGGGGCTTTTGCGAGCCATGGATTTAACCAATGCGCGTGAGCTCGAAAAGCACGCTGAAGCCTGGCGTCCCTGGCGCGCCTACGCAGCGATTCACCTGTGGAGCATGCCTCATGAAAACAAAAGGCCGCACACGCAAACCGGGCTTACGCCGCAAATCCGCGACCGCGCCATATTTGCGGCGTCATAACAGATAAGCTCCGCACGCCATTTCATTTTGAAATTGCGCGTTCCCTAAGTGCCTTATAAATCAACCCTATTGCTTAGTAGACCTTGCTTCGCCATAGTCCAGACTCATATACTCTGAACGTTTGCCTGATTTCCCGGCAACCACCACGGCCAACATCTCGAATCGCAATCATTCCGGAGACCACCCTATGAGCACCCTAATTACCGCCCCGCACGTCGATAAAGAAAGCAATCCATGGGAATCGCAGCGCGCGCGCTTTGACCTGGCTGCGCAGAAGCTCAATCTCGACGATGGCCTGTGGCGGGTTTTGCGCTACCCCAACCGCGAGCTCACGGTCTACATTCCGGTGCAGATGGATGACGGCCATCTCGAGGTCTTCACCGGATTTCGCGTGCAACATTCAATTGCACGCGGGCCGGCCAAGGGAGGCATCCGTTACGCGCCCGACGTCACGCTCGATGAAGTGCGCGCACTCGCCAGTTGGATGACCTGGAAGTGCGCCGTGGTAAACATTCCTTTCGGCGGAGCCAAGGGTGGCGTGATCTGCGATCCGCACAAAATGTCGATGGGCGAGATCGAGCGCATGACGCGGCGGTACACCTCTGAATTGATCGAATTTATCGGTCCCGAAAAAGACGTACCCGCCCCCGATGTAAACACCAACGAACAGATCATGGCCTGGATGATGGATACCTACTCCATGCACATGCGGCAGACGGTCACGGCAGTGGTTACCGGCAAGCCCATTAATATCGGCGGCTCGCGCGGACGCCGCGAAGCTACGGGACGCGGCGTGATGGTCGTCTGCGACGAGGCCATCAAAAAACTTGGCCTGTCACGTGAGAGCAGCCGCGTCATCGTTCAGGGGTTTGGCAATGTCGGCTCGAATGCCGCGCACCTCATGCATCAGGCAGGATACAAAGTCATCGGAATCGCCGAAGTCGGCGGCGGACTTTACAACAAGAACGGCATCGACCTCAATGCCCTTGTCGAGTATCGACAGAAGAACGGTACGGTGCATGGCTTCCCCGAAGCGGAAAAATATGATCCCGCCGAGTTGCTCGTTACCGAGTGCGAGATCCTGATTCCGGCTGCAACCGAGAACGTAATCACCTCGCGCAACGTCGATCGCGTGAAATGCCGCATTCTCGCTGAAGGCGCGAACGGCCCGACCACCGCGGCCGCCGACGATGTGCTTACCGACAAAGGCGTCTTCGTGATCCCCGATATTCTCGCCAACGCCGGCGGCGTAACCACTTCGTACTTCGAGTGGGTGCAGGACCGCCAGGGTTACTTTTGGAAAGAGTCGGTGGTCAATGAGCAACTGGAAGAGATCATGATTTCTTCTTTCGGAGATGTGGTGCGCTATGCTGAGACGCACAAGGTGAATAACCGCATCGCGGCTTATATGCTGGCCATTGATCGCGTGGCCTACACCATTCGTCAGCGCGGAATTTACGCTTAGGAGGAAACTATGCGAAAGCTTTGGTTGGTGGTCCTAACCAGCATCATCGCCACGATTCTGGCGGCGAACGTGATGGCGCAGAATGCTGAGCCGGGAGGAACCGCTCCGGAAATAAACGCTCCCGCTCTTGTGGCGCAGTCTACGATGGCGCCTGCTGCAAAACCTGCCGCCGACAAGCTCGACATCAACACAGCAACAGCCGACCAACTCAAAGCGCTGCCCGGCATCGGCGATGCTTACTCACAAAAAATCATCGCTGGACGGCCTTATCGTACAAAACTCGACTTGGTCCAGAAGAAAATCATTCCTCAGGCGACCTACGACAAAATTAAGGACCAAATCATCGCCAAGCAGCCTAAAGCGGGCGCTATGTCGCCAACGCCGAAATAATCAAGCCCCGCCGTACGCTAAAACTTTGTGGGCACCATGCCCTAACAGCACATTCTCCCGATTGTTTTCCCGCACGCACTGGAGGATAATCGGAGTTATCTCCGGTATGCCTTCCGGAAATGTGTGAGCCGTTGTGAACCTGCCTAACTCCATCACGCTGATCCGCATTGCCAGCATTCCTTTGCTGATGTGGATTCTGTCTTCTCATCAGTTCAGCAGCGCGCATGGCGTCAAAGAGTTAGTGGCTTCGATTCTATTTGTTGCCGCCTCGATGACCGATGGCATCGACGGCTATCTGGCGCGCAAGCGCGGGCAGATTACGACCATGGGAATCCTGCTCGATCCCCTGGCCGACAAGCTTCTGATCTCCGCCGCATTCGTCACTCTCGTCCAATTCAATCCGAGCCTGGTTCCCGCGTGGATCGCTGTCATCGTCATCGGACGCGAGTTTCTGGTAAGTGGGTTGCGTTCCATTGCCGCATCGGAAGGCTTCACCATCGAGGCCAGCGATCTGGGCAAATTAAAAATGATCGTCCAGATCGTTTCCGTGGTCGCGGTCATTCTTGACCATCACTGGAAAGAGTGGCCGGTGTACGGGAACTTTATCTTTCCGGTGCATTGGATCGCCTATGTCGCGATCTGGTTCGTAGTATGCGTGTCGCTCATCTCCGCCATCGACTATTTCGTTGCCTTTTGGTCGAAGATTGACCGTCAGGTTTCCAAACGCCGCCGGCGCGCTTTCGTGCTCAGCCGTCGACGCAAGCCTCAGCCGGTCTCGCGAACCGACGCCGCCGATGTCGCCCCCTCCACCTAATTCGCCGTCTGCCGTCGTTTCCTCAAAAGTTGCGGCGCAAGAATTCTCCGGGGAAGAGCGCGCTTTGCTGCTGCGTCTCGCCCACGATTCCATTTCCGCCGCATTCGAACCCGGTGAGCTTTCGCTCGAGCCTCCCACTCCGCATCTTGCCGACCTTCGCGGCGCTTTCACTTCACTCTATCTGCGCGGAGAATTGCGCGGCTGTGTCGGCTACGTTTTGCCGGAGTTTTCTTTGTATCGCGCCGTAACAGAAACAGCTCGTGCCGCCGCTCTTAACGACAATCGATTTTCGCCTGTCACCAAACTCGAAGCTCCTCATCTTGAAATCGAGCTGAGTATTCTCTCGGCTCCGCAACCAATTCGCGTCGAAGAAATCGAAGTTGGCCGCCATGGCCTGCTCATCAGCCAGCATGGTCATCGCGGCCTTCTGCTGCCGCAAGTCCCGCTTGAGCACAACTGGGACCGCATTACTTTCCTCGAACAAACCTGCCGCAAAGCGGGACTTCCTTTCGATGCCTGGCAAAAGGATGCAACCCTGCAAGCTTTCACGGCAGAAATTTTCGGCGAAAAAACTCGCTAATCGATCTTCCACGTTACTCCCGTGACCTTAAGCTCGATCCCTCAAGTATTCACTCCGGCCTGCCGATGAAACGTTTGAGCCACAGTTCTGCTCGGAGGTCGAATGTTCCCCTTGTACTTCGCCAAGCTCGCACTTCCTCGTCCAGTTTCACTGCTCCTAACAATTTTCTTAACATTGTTTACTTTGACGTCACCCGGCAACACCCAATCTTCAGCCGATCCAAGTCCTTCCTTGCCCAATTTCGCCGAACCGAAAGATCGCATCACGAGTTACGTGAATGATGAGGAACGCGTAACCTTAGGCGGCAATCGCCACCCCCTGGCTGTAGCGCAATATGACGCGGGCCCGGTTTTGCCCGGCTATCGCATGGATCATATGCTGCTCACCCTGATGCCTGATGCCGAGCAGCAGGATGCGCTAATCCAACTACTCAATGAACAACAAAATCCCGAGTCGCCTTATTACCATCGCTGGCTTACACCCGAGCAATATGCGGAAAACTTTGGCGCTTCCGAAGCGGATACCGCGCAGGTTACCGAGTGGTTGCAATCGCATGGGATGGAGGTGGAAGAAGTCGCAGCCGGACGCAGTTCTATTATCTTCAGCGCAACCGCGGCGCAGGTGGAAGGGGCATTCCATACCCAGATTCACACCTACAAGATTGGAAATGAGGTTCACCACGCCAACGCCAGCAATCCGCAGATACCCTCTGCTTTCGCAGGAGTAGTAGGTGGGGTGGTTTCACTGCATGATTTCCGCAGCAGGCCAATGAATAATGGTTCCCGCTTGCCGGTGCCGGAATTCACCAGCGGCGGCTCGTACTATTTGGCGCCGGCAGACTTCGCCACGGTTTACGATCTCAACCCGCTTTACCAGCAGGCCGTCACCGGCAACGGACAATCGGTCGCGATCGTAGCGCGCTCAAACATCAATCTCTCTGACGTGGAACAGTTCCGGGCATATTTTGGTTTGCCTGCGAACAATCCGCAAATCATTGTCAACGGAACCGATCCTGGAATCTTCAGCCAGGGCGAAGAGACGGAAGCCGATCTGGATGTGGAGTGGTCCGGCGCAATCGCCCGCAATGCCGCTATTAAGTTTGTCGTTTCAAAATCGACCAGTGCAAGCGATGGCAGCTATCTTTCCGCGCAATACATTGTCAGCCACAATCTGACTCCGGTCATGAGCATGAGTTTCGGCTTGTGCGAGGCCGCGCTGGGCACTTCCGGAAACGCTTTCTTCAGCAGTTTGTGGCAGCAAGCGGCTGCGCAGGGAATTACAGTTTTCGTCTCGTCGGGCGACAGCGGCGCGGCAGGCTGCGATTCGTCTTCCTCGTCGCGCGCCAGCCATGGACGTGGCGTGAATGGCCTTTGCTCCACGCCGTTTAGCGTGTGCGTTGGCGGAACCGAGTTCAACGACACTTCGAACCCATCCCTTTACTGGGCACCATCGAATGCAGCTGGCACGGAATCGTCCGTTCTCAGTTATATCCCCGAAGTAGCATGGAACGAGAGCGGCACGGGTGGACTTTGGGCGAGCGAGGGTGGCGCCAGCGCCATCTACAACAAGCCTTCATGGCAAACCGGGACGGGAGTTCCCGCCGATGGCAAGCGGGATGTGCCCGATGTTTCTCTCACTGCCGCTGGACATGACGGCTATCTCATTTACCAAGACGGCGAACTGTACGTGGTGGGTGGAACTTCTGCAGCCTCTCCCTCTTTTGCAGGCGTGATGGCGTTGCTCACGCAAAGCCTTGCGGCCCGCCAGGGCAACGCCAACACGGTATTTTATTCGTTAGCTGGAAAACAGATGGCTGGAGGAGCAGCCGTGTTTCACGACATTACCAGGGGCAACAACACCGTTCCCGGACAAACCGGCTTCAACGCTAGCGTAGGATACGATCAGGTCACCGGGCTCGGTTCCATCGATGCCTCGGTTTTGGCCGCGCATTGGAAAGACGTGACCGCAACACCCGCTTTTCGCGTCGCCGCTTCTTCCAATGCCATCTCGCTCACAACCGGATCGAGCAACAATGTGGTTCTCTCTGTCGCGGTCAGTGGAGGATTCAATTCGGCCGTGGCTTTTTCCGTGAGCGGACTGCCCAGCGGAATCACAGCTACCTTCGAACCAAGTACGCTGGCTGCACCCGGATCGGGCACCAGCTTGCTCCGGCTAAGCGCAAGCTCTAAAGTCGAATCTGGCGCATATACGGCCACGATATCGGCGACCAGCGGTTCAACTAGGCAGCAGATACCGATTTCCATTACATGCAGCAGTAGTCACGCGGCCACCACTCGCTGAGTAAGGTTTTTGATGGTGAGTTACGCTGAAGTTGAAGAACTATGCGGGAACCGGCGCTTGCATGGCGGAAACAGCGGCATCCAGATGCGCTAATGTTTCTTCGACGGTAAGAGAGTACATCTCGCGGCCCAAGCCTTCGCCAGCTTGGAGCGCGGATTGCAAATAGTGCCCGGCAATCTCCACGGCGAGAGGATCGGTAATGGCTTTGCCGGTGCGGTTTTTATACTCAACCCAGGCGGGATGTGGCAGCGCTACCCAAATAGTTTTCCCGTCGACCAGAAACTTAATATCGACGGCATCGGCGTGGCGGGTAGCGATGGCAACGATCAGGGCTTGATAAACGCAGTGAACTCGCTTCTTGGTCCAACGGTCGGTGGCGGTGAAATCGGAAAACATGGCTGGTGAAACTATATCGAACTGTTGGAAGCCCTAGCAACTTGACGCCGCGCTTTGCGGCGGCGCAAATACCAACGTAGAACTATTCCCAGCGCGGCCAGAATAATCAGCAGAACGAACCCGATTGCCAGCAAAATTCGGGTTTGGCTGTACATCACAAACATGCCGCTCTGATTGTAGAAGCCGTTAAAGCTGCTCAGGATTGCAGGAAGCGCCATAAGGTCCTGTTTGGTTAACTGAAGCGCATGCTCCCGCGGATGGTAACTCGATCCCATCGGCAACTGCTGGCCATCCGTGTCCAGTTCGATGTGTCCGCCAAGAACGTAGCTCACCGGACGATTGCGAACAAAATCCGCAACTCGCTGGGCACTTGCCAGATCGGCGGCGGCATCGTCGATGATCAGACGCCCGGGCAGAAAAAAATCTCCCGAAAAGAACAATCCGGTTTCGCGATCATAGTAGGAGACATGCGAAGGATAATGTCCCGGCGTCGGCATCACATCGATCGTTCGATCACCGAGATCGATCTGAGCAAGGCCATTCGGCCAATCGGAAAACCCAAAATACTTTTTCACGTGATCCAGATCGGTGGAAACAATTTCGACGTTCGCCAGATGCTGAAATTGCGTATCTCCCAGCCTATGATCGAGGTGGCCGTGCGTATGCACGACGAGAAGCGGAATCTTAGCTTCGCTGGCCGCTGGAAGCAGGCCCATTACAGTTTGCGCCACCGGCATTTGTTTCGGATCGGCAACATCGCCGGTATCGATGAGTAAGGCCTTCGCCGAGCCGATCAGCAAATATAAGAAAGGCGCCTCGGCGGTGAAACATGGATTCTCGCGCAGGATAAATGTTCGCGCATTATACCGATGCACTTGAATAGCCGGCTGCTGGCTCGTTTTGCAATCCGGCGAACCTTCGTTCCAGCGAACATCCATCGATCCGGGCACAAGCTGTGACCAGGCAGGTAAAGCTGCCAGCAGCCCCGCCAAGGCCATAAAACTACAAAGAAGCTTCCTAGTGTTAGCACGTTTCATTTTAAGTCTCCTTGCCCGCGCGGAGCATTGCATCCAAAGTCGGCAACCAAAGTTCCACAGCACGGTCTACACGCTTGCGGTCGCCCGTAGCACAGTAATCCAGCAAGAAGCCGCGCAACCCGGCGAGAACGGTGGTAGCAAACGCCCGCGCATGTGGTTTCCTGTAGCCTTCGCTGCGGAGTTCATCGGCCATGAGATGCACCCAATCCTCGACCGTGGATTGGAGAAAATCTTTGTAAATCTGGGGATGGCGCAGCGCAATGCCATACGCCTCGAAAAACAACCGGAAAAGCGGCAAGGAATCAGACGCGCTCAATTGTTTCCAAACGGCACGGTAGGCTTGTTCGTACGTATCCGCCTGAATTTGAGCGAGGACAGAGCGCTGACGCTTGCGGACCTCCGCCAAAACCTGCACCACCATTTTTTCTTTCGACCCGAAGTAATAAAGCAGAACTCGCGGACTCGATCCCACCGCCTTCGCCAAGGGCCGCAGGGAAAGATCAGCCAGGCCATGCTGGCATAGATAGTGGATGATGGCATCGCATAACTCTTCCGGGCGTTTCCCATTGACGGTGCGGCTCATACGTGCAATTTATTATTGAAACGATTGTTTCAAGTATAACATTGGAGACGAGCCGATGCCGTTCTATTCGTTTCTTTGATTTTACGAAGCGGCGGTTTAATGGCCGGGGCAATCACATTCCTAGGCGTGGCGGCAGACGCGAGCGGGGCAAAGAACTGGGCGCAGACTTTACAATTCACACAACCAGCAAGGGCACCACATTGCCTTCGCCGAACTCCATTGTCTTCTGCGCCGAGCGAAAGATAATTCTCGGCTCATTGCGGCTGGTTATATGTCTCGGCTGCGCAAGGGAACGAGTGCTCGCAATCGTTTCTCTCGGAAGAACAATCCGAGCCAGATAATGATGGCAACACCGAGAGGTAGAACAAACGGCTCGCCCACCCGGAAATGCGTAGCGACAGCGCCACCCAAATATCCCGTCAACAAAATGGCGCCCAGCACCGAAGTTTGCGGGATCGCATATAGCAGTACGCACACGATCTCTGCGATAAGAATGCGCGTCATTGCGCCTTCGGGATAGCTGTAATGCACAAAGCCCTGCTTGGCGATGTCAGGCTTGAGCAAGCCGAACGATGCCGTGAACACGAATACCAGAATGGCAAGCGCGCTGAGAATGCGGCCTGTCCAAAGCATTCCTTTCGAGTTGGAAGACGTCGAAGCTTGATGCAAGGTTCCTCCAGTCAAAGATGAACTACGATTCGTGGCAGCAGCCTTTTTTCTCTTCTGCCTCCCGATACCGTCCGGTCGAATCTACAAAGCCTCCCGCGCCGTATTTGTCATGATGGCGAACCCAATCCGATAAATTGCCCCGGTCAGTTTCGTTGCGGCCTTTCGGAGTCATATCGAGCAGCATGTAGGTGGTAACGCGCTTTTCATCGCCGCGAGCATAACAGGAATAGGTGTGGAAGATGTCGCCGGCTTCGTCCTTGTAAAACATGCTGAGCCCGGACAATTCCTCGCTTACGAAATCCTGCATGTCGTAGTTATAAAAAACCTTGCCATTGGCAGCGTCCTCTTTAGTGAAGGAAACGTTATAGTCATAATTGAAGTCGCTGCTGTTCGACGATACCCACCTGAAACGCCAGCCCATGCGCTTCTTGAAGGCCTCTATTTTATCGATCGGCGCCCGCGAAACGGAAACATACGCCACATCGTGGTTTTCCAAATGCACAACCATGCCGTCGGCATGATCTGCACCAAACGAGCAGCCCACGCAACCTTCCTCCCAGTCCGGGCCGAACATAAAGTGATTGACGATCAACTGGCTGTTTTTCCCAAAAAGATCGGCCAGCGTCACCTTCCCATTCGGACCATCAAAAACATACTGTTTTTCTACCTTCATCCACGGCAACTCGCGGCGTTGGCGGTGGAGTTCGTCGGTGGCACGCGTCAGTTCTTTTTCTTTTGCCAGATGAGCGCGGCGTGCGGCCAGCCATTCCGCTCGCGATACCACTTTCGGATGCGCAATCGTAGTTGTTGCCATATTCATGCTCCTTTGTCGACGCAGGCTGTATTCTCACGCCTCAAGCGGCGTTCTGCATAGCTTTTTCGCAGTTGACCATCCACGGGATTCCGAACCGGTCCACGAGCATGCCGAACTTTACAGCCCAAAATGTCTCGGCGATCGGCATGATCTCCGTTCCATTCTCGGCCAATGCGCGATAAATGCGCTCCGCCTCCGCTGGATCGGTGAATCCAAGATTTAAAGAAAAGCCGCCTTGTTTTTGAAAATTCTCTGAAGGCGCATCGGAAGCCATCAGCACCTGATCTCCAATGGTCATACGCCCATGAAGGATTTTCTTCTGCCATTCGGGCGGTGCGTTCTCCGCTGCGGGCGTGTTTTCATGAGTCATCAGGGCAAGAATTTTAGCACCGAGCACTTTCTCATAAAACTTGAATGCTTCCTCGCAATTGCCGTCGAAGTAGAGGTATGGATTCATTTGCATGACATTCTCCTTTATCAGTTCGTGAAGTTAGAAATTCGTAGACTAAGTCTGCTCTCAATCAGCAGTCAGTCCTTGGGCGCATCCGTTCCGTCCGACCACTGGGCAACCGAAATAATAAACTCCGTGATCGGCTCCGGTGAATACTGATGCACGTATACCGGCGAGCCGGGTAGATCTGCGCCCCAAAAAATATCGTCTGTTTTAGGAACCCAAAACATCAGATGCGGATCCGCGTTCCCGTACTTGCGGCCAAAGTACTGTTGCTTCGACATCATGTAGCACACCTCGCCAGGTTCCGGCAGCGGCAATTCTTTCTTGTCGAATGCGGCTTTGATGCTGTCGAATATCTGAGTTTTGGACAGCCCCGCCAATGCCAACGCTGTCAATTTGAAAGTGAGCGGCAGGTGGGATCGTGCTGCCGGAGGATTGAGGCAAAGCGGAAGGCGTTGATCGGGATTCAAAAACTCCGGGTCGTCGAAGGGGGCCATCCACGATCGTTCCACGACACACACGAAACCATTCTTGCCTTTGATCACGGATTCGTAACCATGTTGTCCGAGGATCAGGACCTCGGCATCTTTTGAAATGGACTTCGGCGCCGCACTACGTGCCAGTTCTATCTCGGAGTTTCGATCCGCCATCAAGTACTGATCAAGCGGGGCTATGCTCTGATACGGCGCTTTGGCGTCGGCCGCTCGCGCTTGCCATGCCACGCTCAGCACGACAAAAATTGAGACGCTTCTAAGTAGGATTGTCATTTCCACCAAACCTTCCCTTAGTGTTTATGGGCATCGCCGGAGGAGCCATCCTCGGGCGGCTTTTTCGCTGCTACGACCATCAATCCTTCCGGCCCTGGGTAGGTCAGGTAAGGCACCATTGTGTGCGATATTGATTCGTACCCCAGGTCTTTCGCAGTCTTGTAAGGTGCATAGAACATCAAGTGCGGGGGCACGAAACCGCTCTCCTTGGACTGGGAATCGTAGACGTAGTTTTCGTTCGACATCATGTAAAGGAAACCCGGCCCAGGCACTTTGAAGCGGCCATCCTTATATCCCTGCGCGATGTCATCCTTAATCTCTGTCTCTGACTTGCCCTGTGCCCGTAGTTCTTCCCTGTGCAGGTAAGCAAGCATGATAGTTCGGCTGCCTTCGGCGTCGAAACACGCGGGCGCTGACGAAGTTTGCGTTGTGCCCGCAAATGACCTCTCGATCAAACAACTAAAGCCGTTGGTGCCTTCGCGAATTTTTTCGTAGCCTTTGGATCCCAAAATGTAAACTGCGGCCTTGCTCGATACCTCGGTTGGAGCCGCGCTCAAGGCCAGTTCGATCTGCTGCTCGCGCGGCGTGGAAGCGCCTACTAAGTGCACTTCCTTTGCGGGTTCCTTAGGCTTGTCTTGAGCCGCCGTAGTCCAGGAAAGGACGGCGATTGATAGGAGGCCCGCAAAAGTGGTTTTCTTCCATCCCATAACCTTCATGTTTGTGTCCTTTCTCAGTCAGTATCTTTTGCCATTCATCCAAAGCTGGGTGGCGCAGCAAGCAGTATCCATATTCAACTTGCGATATACAAGTAATAATTTATTATGAGAGTAGATGCCACGAAACAAAACATCAACAAAGCGTCGCTCGGGTTGCCCGCTGAACGCTTCGGTCGAGATGCTCGGTGACCGCTGGTCGCTGCTCATCATCCGCGACATGATGCTGCGCGGCTTTCGCACCTACAAAGAGTTCATGGAGTGCTACGAAGGCATTGCTACGAACATCCTGGCGGATCGATTGCACAAACTGATGGCTTACGGAATCATCGCAACCGAGGCCGACCCATCCGACGGGCGCAAAGTGATCTACGTGCTCACGAAGAAAGGCATCGATTTAGCGCCGGTGCTCACGGAAATGGTGCTCTGGGCTGCCGCGCATGAAGATACCGGCAATCAAGCGCTGGTGAAGCTAATGCGCGAGGACAAGAAGAAATTTATGGAAGGTATTCGAGCACGCTGGGCAAGCCGTGAAGGATTGCCTGCCTGATTTTTGTTGGATGTGCTTTCTTCAAGCCGCAGCTGCGCTGGTCACGTCGAACACGACGCCAAAACGGCTTCGCATTTCGCGTCGTCCAAGGCTTGTAATGGCCAACGCTCTGCTATCGAGATCCTGAATTACCCATTTTCTTTTCAATGCCATTTTAAGAATGGCTGCACCGAGCGCTCCGCCAATGTGAGGCTTCCGCTCACTCCAATCCAGGCAAGCAGGCGCGAATCTGCGGCGTAGCACCCGAGTCGCTTCTAGATCGATTCCAAGTTCCTCGAACGCGCGCATCCCTTCTTTGGTTACGTCATACTCCATGTCACTGTTTGCAGCCATGGACAGCCATTTCAAGCCATGGAACCGATCATGTAACGACACGCCAACCCATCCTGCCATGTGATCGTAGCAAGTGCGCGCATTACGCAATCGATTGGGCGTTGTCGGCACGAATTTGGTGCGCGCGTTTCCCGCAAGAACGCTGAGCCCTTCCAGAGCGCTGGCCACATGCGCGCTTTCCAGGCTATAGAAGCGATGCTTGCCCTGAAGAAGCACTTTCACCAGCCGGGCCGCCTTCAGCCGCTGAAGATGAACGCTGGCAGTGGATGGACTCACACCGGCCACCACGGAAAGCTCGGTACTGGTGCGCACATGCCCGTCCATAAGGCAATAAAGCATGCGGGCCCGCGCCGGCTCGCCAATCGCCGCGGCAATTTTGGAGACAGCCGTATCACCACTTACATTCATACTTTGATGTTAAACGAAGTATGAACGCGGAGCAATCGGCAAAGTATTGGCTATGCATCTAACATCAGGAGAACGTCTATGATTGTGACCTGCATCATCCGTTATCAAATCGATCCCTTCCAACGGGATGCGTTCAAAAAGTACGCCGAGAACTGGGGCCGCATTATTCCCCGTTGCGGCGGCCATCTTGTCGGATATTTTCTTCCCCACGAAGGCACCAACGACATAGCCTGGGGACTGATCGCGTTCGACAGCCTGGCGTCTTATGAGACCTATCGCGCACGGTTGAAGACGGACACAGAAGCGCGAGAGAATTTCGCTATGGCGCAGAGCAAACACCTTATTCTGCGAGAAGAAAGAAATTTTACGGAGGTAGTCGATGGCACGTTCGGCCTTCCGCCCACACTCTCGAGGTAATTTATGTTGATGCAAGCTCAAAAAGGCCTGGCATTTCGCGCGCTGCATGCGCGCGGCCAGGCCTTCATCATTCCCAATCCGTGGGATGCCGGTACCGCGCGATTGTTGGAACATTTAGGTTTTGCGGCGCTGGCGACCACCAGCGCCGGATATGCCTTTTCCGCTGGCAAGCGCGATAACTCGATTGAACGCGACGAAATGATGGAGCATGTTTCGAAAATCGTGGCCGCCACGGATTTGCCGGTCAGTGCCGATCTCGAAAACGGATTTGGAGACTCGCCGGAAACCGTTGCCCAGACAATCAAACTGGCCGCAGCTACCGGACTTGCCGGCGGCTCCATTGAAGACATGTCCCACCAGCCGGATCATGCAATCTACGAGTTCGCTCACTCCGTCGAGCGCGTCCGGGCCGCCGCCGAAGCGGCGCACGCGTTTCTTTTTCCGTTCACGTTGACCGCCCGCGCCGAGAACTATCTTGTCGGAAAACCCGATCTTAAAGACACAATCAAGCGATTGCAGGCTTACCAATCGGCGGGCGCCGACGTTCTCTACGCTCCCGGTCTTGCCACAAAAGACGACATTGCCGCCGTAGTCAGCTCTGTGGATCGCCCGGTAAACGTAGTGATGGGCTTACAGGGCGTTCAGTTGAGTTTGCAGGAGCTTTCGGCGCTTGGAGTAAAGCGGGTCAGTGTGGGCAGTTCGCTCTCGCGCGCCGCTCTTGGTGCGTTTCTTCGCGCCGCTAAAGAGATGCAGGAACACGGCACCTTCACCTTTGCCGCGGAAGCTGTAAGCTTTCGCGATATCAGCGCCATGTTCAAAGCATAGGCGCATCCGGAAAAGTATTCGCAGGCTAAGATCGAGGCTGCTATGAAGAAAATCGGAATCGTTGGCGGGATTGCATGGGCCTCCACAGTGGATTATTACTCGGAGATCTGCCGTCGCAGCGAACAATGGCATCTCGCCAGAAATCCAAATGCCGTGCCCTCGACGCCCGAGATCAGCATTGAATCCCTGGACCTGCATAAAGTGTTTTCGTATATAGGAAACGATGAGGACGAAGGCTCGTGGGCGCAATTCGATAACTACCATCGCGCAGCCCTCCTACAGGTCGAAGCCAGTGGTGCCGACTTCGCGCTCATGGCCAGCAACAGCCCTCATCACCGTTTTGCGTCTATCACGCGCGGAGTGCGTATTCCCGTCCTCAACATGCTCGAGGTGGTGGTGAAAGAGAGCCTGCGAACTGGGACGCGGGAAGTGCTAATCCTAGGAACGGCACTCGCCATGAGATCGGCGAAATTTCGGGAAGCCTTCGAAGAACATGGAATCGTCGCTTCCAGTCCGTCCGGCGAAGCCGCCAAAGCGACAATCAACGCCTTGGTTTTTGAATTGCAACGCGGAAAGATCTTGGGGGCAGCGGAGCAGATCAGCGCAATCGCGAAAACTGCATTTAGAAATCAGTTCAACGGACGGCCCGCGGTGTATCTCGGCTGCACGGAATTGCCTCTGGCGTTTCCTGACCAAAAAGCCTTAGGCAGCTTCGAGCAAGACGGCGTCTTGTACCTCAACAGCACTGCATTGCACATCGAAGCGGCCTTCGATTTTGCCATGAGCGAATAGAGCATCGAGTGTTCCTCGATTTCTTCGGGTAACATAAACAGGTGTCGAATCCGCGCCCGAAATCAAGCAAATTAAACATCATCCGCGCCGCGCAGTTCAGCAAATTCCCCTGGCTTGCCCATGGATTTTCCACCCGCACCGGTGGGTTTTCGCGAGTGTACGGCAAAGGCTCCCTTAACCTTGAGTTTACCAAGGACGATTCTAAAACCGCAGTGGAGCGCAACCGGGCAGCGTTTGTGAGCCATCTTTTGGCTGTGCGGGAATCGAAACACAACTCCAGCCAGTTGCCGCTCATCACGCTGCGGCAAATTCATTCCGATCTCATCCACTTCGTTGATTCGCCGCCCAAATCGCAGCTAGCCGGCGATGGCCTCATCACATCGACCCCAGGCTTGCTTCTAAGCATTCAGACGGCCGATTGCCTGCCGATCATGCTGGTCGATCCGAAGCAGCGCGCCATCGGAGTATTCCATGCCGGTTGGCGCGGCACGCTCAAGCGAATCGTCGAAAAAGGGGTTGGCGAAATGCGCCGCTACTTCGGCAGCCGCGCCCGCGATCTGAAGGCCACCATCGGTCCCGGCATTCACGGGTGTTGTTATGAAGTGGGCAAAGAAGTTCGCGAGAAATTTGAATCGCAGTTCGCGTATGCCACGAAGCTGTTTCGAGAGGTCGAAGAATTCAATGAGGTGCGAGAAAAATACCCCATGTTGTTCCTGACAGCCCGGGCCCCCGGCCACAGCGAACTGCCAAAGAAAATATTCCTCGATCTGGTAGAAGCCAACCGTCAACAATTGTTGGCTGTTGGTGTCCTGGCAAAGAATATCGAGGCATCAGAGCTGTGCACGAACTGCCACACCGATCTGCTGTTTTCTTATCGCGCAGAAAAAGGAAAGACCGGACGGATGATGGCCGTCGCGGGCATTCGTAATTGAACTCAGCTATGCCGTAGGCGGCACAGCAGGAGGTGCCGCCGGAGCTGGCGGAGGCGTCGCCGCATCTGCAACTCCCTCGTTCACCAGATCCTTCAACTCCTTGCTGGGCTTGAAGAAAGGAATCTTCTTGGCCGGCACTTCGACCTTTTCGCCGGTCTTAGGATTGCGTCCCACGCGCGGCTTACGCTGCCGCGTGCGGAAGCTGCCAAAGCCGCGTATTTCGATTTTGTCGCCTGCGCGCAGGGAACGCACCACGCTGTCAAAGATCGTTTCCACGATCACTTCGCTGTCTTTGCGCGTAAGTTCCGCCAAACGTGAGACTTCATCGATCAGATCGGCTTTTGTCATAGCTGCTGTTGGCTCCGGGCAATCTTCATAACCTTCTCAAATTTCAGGGGTTGGATGCAAGTCGCGGGTCTGGCGCAAGGTTAATCTGTGGCCCAGCTTATCAAAATCAGGCATTTTCCGCCTAGTTACCTTATTTCCACAGGTAATAAAACCCTACATGCTGTTCCAGCATTTTCGCAGCGTCCGGCAAATACTGTGAAATATCGCCCGTCATCAGATCGAGCAGCGTTCTGCGGTCTTTCTCCGGATGCACCAGCGTCGGCTCACCTGAAATCCCCACTGACTTCGCCGTATCTTTAATCACGGCCTGGAAGTCACCCACATTGTCGATCAACTTCATGTCCAGAGCCTGCGAACCCGTCCAAACCTTGCCGTTGGCAATGGCTTTCACGTCGTCGAACTTCATCCCTCGCCCGTCAGCCACAGCCTGCACGAACTGTCCAAACATGTTATCGATCAGCGACTGCATGTAAGCCTGCTCGGCGGGCGTGAGATCACGCGCCGGATTCCCTGTGTCCTTAAACTCGCCGGTCTTGAACACAATATTCTTCAACTTGGCCCACTTCAGCAGATCGCCGTAATTCACCCACTCGGCGATCACGCCAATCGAACCCACAATGCTGCCGTTGTCCGCATAAATCTTATTGGAAGCGGAAGCCACGTAATACGCACCGCTGGCGCCCACGGTCTCAATCGAAACCACGATCCGCTTCTTTTTTCCCTCTTTGATTCGCTTGACTTCGCGATAAATTTCTTCCGAAGCGGCCACGCCACCGCCGGGCGAATTCACATGCAGAATAATCGCCTTGATCGAGGAGTCATCATCGAACTTCTTGAGCTCGTCGACCACCGGTTGCGGCGAGAGAATCACGCCGTCAAGATCGACCACGCCAATGCGGTCGCCGAAGCCGCCAAACGAAGATTCATTGCTGCCCGCATGCAGCGTCAGATAAACCAGCGAAAACACGGCCAGCACGAAGAGGAAGAATGCTCCTCCGCCAATCAGAACCCAGAGCAAGGTATGGGAGCGTCGTTCAGACATGTGGCAAGTTTAGCACCGAGGGCTGGGCATGAGCACTTTCAGCGCTCCCGGCCTCACTCCGACCTCCACCGGGGTCCGGCAAACGAATTCGCCATCCGCGTAAATATCCAGTGGTTTCCCGGTTTCCACGCGCACTCGAGCCGTCTGTAAGTATTTCACTTCGCGGACCCTTAGATGGCGGCCAAAATAAACGGTCGGAAACATGCATGCGAGCTTGAACGGATCCATTCCTCCGATTACGCATACATCAAGCAGGCCGTCGTCCATTCGCGCATTGGGCGCGATTCTCATGCCACCGCCATAAGTCGCGGTATTGGCGAACGCGGCCAAAAGCGTGGGCTGATCGCTGCGAATACTCCACTGGCAGGCATTGTTTGCGGTATAGATTTTCATCGGGAGCGGGGCAAAGCGAAAGATCGTCGGAGTCGCGGCCAGCGCATAGCCTCCGTGGCCACGCAGCCAGCGCGGCAACCCATTGGCTCTGCGTGCGACTTCGCTATCCAGCCCCACCCCGGCCACGCTGCAAAAGTAAATGGGGTCGTGTGGCGCGGGCGACTCGGCCGCGCTTGCGTTTAAAGGTGTAATCGTCCCCAAATCAATCGCGCGCACATTGTCGCGTTCAAGAACAAATCGCCACCACGCCGCAAGCGAGTCGCGCACATGACGCAGCCCTAGCGCCCGCGCAAAATCGTTGCCACTACCTGTGGGAACAACCAGCAAGGACGACTCAAGTTTTACCAGTTGATTAAGATGACGATGAATCGTGCCATCGCCGCCGAAGAGCAGAACAACCTCAGTTCGATCTCCAGCCGAGGGCAGGCCGATATGCCATTCAATCGAACTGTCGATTTGGAAGGGCTTGAGATTTTTCTGGGAGCATCCCAAGCCAAAGATGGCAGCCGCGCGCATATGCGCGCTTGAGAGTAGCAGAGTTGCCGGCTACAAGCCGTCGATTTTTCTAATTTCAGAGTGTGATCCATCTTTCGCTAGAATCAAACCGCATGATCGTTCTCGCTTCCGCTTCGCCGCGCCGCCAGGAGTTACTCCGCAACGCCGGTATTTCCTTCACCGTACAACCGGCGAATATTGATGAAACTCCGCTTCCCGGCGAGCTTCCGCAGGCCTATCCCGAGCGCTTGGCGCAGGAAAAAGCGCTGGCGGTTTTCCCAACGCACCCGCAAGATTATGTACTTGGAGCGGACACAATCGTCGTAATCGACGGGTGCATTCTAGGCAAACCCCGCGACAACGTAGATGCTAGGCGTATGTTGCGTTCGCTCTCTGCGCGCACGCACGCGGTCATCACTGGAGTCTGTCTGGTCTCCGCAAAACACAAGCAGATTGCTTCAGAAACTACGCTTGTCACAATGTGTGAAATCTCAGATGACGAAATCCAAGCCTACGTCTCCAGCGGCGACCCGATGGACAAAGCCGGCGCCTATGGCATCCAGGGGGTAGCCTCACGTTGGATTTCGCACATTGAAGGCGACTATAGCAATGTGGTGGGACTTCCGGTATCGCGGGTGTATTCGATGTTGCGCCAGGCAGGCGCGTTCTGATTGGTGAGTTTCCGGCTCTCTCAGCGGCATTTCTCCGCGGACTCCACGATTCAAAGCTTCGTTGGCAAGCTGGGTAGCGCTTAAGCTTCTATGATTTTTTCTCTTCGTCGTCTTTTTTCTTCTCTTCCGGCTCTTTCATTGAGGACTTAAAGTTACGGATGCCCTCGCCCAACCCCTTGCCGACTGCAGCAAACTTGCTGGTGCCAAAAATCAGCAGGATGATCGCGATGATCAAGAGCAAATGCAGCGGTTGAAACAATCCTTCACCCATAACTTTCCTCCCGTTCCGGCCTAGCCTCGTTTGCAAGCATCGCAGACTGACCGTACTAGATATAAAAAGTCTAGGTCATGCCAACGGCGGAGTCAAAGAAGGGTTTCCAGCAAAGGCGCACAGACCGCCGCTCACCCCAGAGCCCTCCCGAAGTCTATGCTTAGAACAGAAGTTTCCGGAGGTTGGTAGTGACCCACAAGCATTGCGTTCTAATTCTCACATTATTCATTTCGTGTTCAGCATTCTCTTTCGTTTTTTCTCAAGCTCCCAGCCAGGCTCCAGCTGCCACCCCGAGCGAGCACCGTAAAACCAGCGAACCGTACACCGGCGATCTCTCTATTTTCGAATCTCCTGGCCGCGACGAACGTCTGCAAATCAACCGCGCCATGGACATTCTCGGCATCACACGCGGCAAGTCTGTCGCCGATATCGGAGCCGGCTCCGGATGGTTCACCGTGCGCGCAGCGCGTCGCGTAGGCGAAAGCGGTATTGTCTATGCCGTGGATATCAATCCGGAGGCGATTCACTATATCGATGACCGCGCGAAAAAAGAGCACCTATCGAACATAAAGACAATCCTGAGCGAGCCGGAAAATCCGCTTCTACCCGTGGCCTCTGTCGATTCCGTTTTGCTGCTGAAGACTTATCATGAAGTGGCTGATCCTGTTGCATTATTGCGCAATCTTCTCCCATCGCTTCGTCCCGGCGCGAAAATTGGAATTATCGATCGTAACGGAAACGGCGAGGATCACGGAATAGGCCGCAACATCGTCATTCGCGAGGCCGCCGAAGCCGGCTACAAGCTCGCGGGGCAGTACGATTTTGTCAAAGGCGACAAGATGGATTACTTTCTTGTCCTCACCCGGTGAAATTTTTTTCTACTCACAACTTGCGTTTGAAAAAAACATTCATACACTTTCGATCATGCCTGCCAATAGCAGCGCTCTTCGCGGAAGCTCGGAAATCACTATGTGCTCATGAACCGCGTGTGCGCCTTCGCCAACTCCACCCAGGCCATCAAGCGTGGGGATGCCCATTCCAGCGGTAAAGTTTCCGTCAGAGCCTCCGCCGACTGCGGCTTCGTCGAGCTTCCAGCGTATCTGGCCGGCAATCGCTTGCGCCTTTTTATAAAGCGCCGCAACCCCCGCTGTTCGCTCCATCGGCATACGATTGATTCCTCCACTGATTTCAAGTTTGCAGTGTTTGTCGAACGGCTTCAGCGAACGCAGTTTTCGGTCGATAGTAGCGGCTTGCTTTGCGTCTTTGATACGCACATCAATCTCCAGCGACGCTTCCGCAGCAACCACATTCGTGCGCGTTCCGCCCTCGATCACGCCGGGGTTCACCGATATTCCTTCACGCAGATTGTTTAGCTTGGCGATGACAACGATCTGACGAGCCAACTCCAGGATCGCGCTATGACCTTTCCCGGGGTCAAGTCCCGCATGCGCCGCGATGCCCTTTGCCCGCAGCAAATATTCGCCCACGCCTTTACGCGCCGTTTTCACCGCGCCGCGAAGTCCCGCAGCAGGCTCCAGAACTAACACACCCGCAGATTTTTTCGCTAAAGCTTCAGTGATCTTCCGCGAGGAATGACTACCTACCTCTTCGTCCGAAACGAGAAACACGGTGACCGGCCGCGGCATGGCCTCATGCCACATTTGCAAAGCTTCGATAGCGTGGAGCATGAGCGCGATACCCGATTTCATGTCGAGAACTCCCGGCCCATACAGACGCCCATTCTCAACTTTGCACCGCATGTTTGCCAGCGTACCCAGCGGATAAACCGTGTCGTAATGGCCGAGCAACAACACTGGCTTGCGATTTTCCGCTGCGTCCTTGGGAAGCGCGGGAAAATCAATCTGCAAACTGTCGCCGAATTCGCTGTTCCGATGAAATTGCGTCCGTCCGCCTAGCGCCTCGAATTTCGCCGCAAGCAACTTGGCGATTCGATCTACTGCCGGCTTGTTGTCGCTCGGAGATTCGATTTCGACCAGCTCGCGAATCGTTTCCGCGATTTGATCCTTACACTTCTCAAAATAGCGCAGCCTGCCTTGCCATTCATTCGGCAGGGTTGCATTCTGCGAGCGGGCAACCACTTTGGTTATTTTCCTGGAAGGCACAAATACCTTTCCCCGACTAGCTCGCGGTTTATTGTCAGCGCGACGCGGTACAGTATAATCTTCAGTCTGCCTGGGACCACTATGACTGAGAGCACTCCGCCCGACAATGGCGCACCAAAGACGGGCCTCGACATTCACGAAATCCTGAAAATTCTGCCACACCGCTATCCGCTTCTGCTGATCGATCGCGTGCTGGAGCTGAAACGCAAAGATCGCATCGTCGCCATCAAGAACGTCACCATCAATGAGCCGTTTTTCAACGGCCACTTTCCGGGATTGCCCATCATGCCGGGCGTGCTGATTGTGGAAGCCATTGCGCAGGCCGGTGGCGCGCTTCTGCTCACCGAAGTGGAAGATCGCACAGATAAAGTTATGGTGTTCACAGGTATCGAGCGCGCGAAGTTCCGGCGTCCCGTCAGCCCTGGCGATCAGTTGCGAATTGAAGTGGAAGTGAAAGGCTGGCGCGCCGTCCCACGCATGATCGCCGCCAAGATGCACGGCGTGGCTTATGTGGCGGGTAAACGCGTGGCTGAGGCTACTGTTTCATGCCAGCTTATCGATAGCTCCCGCGGACGCGGCGACGGCACCGATGACGGCGCAACTGCGGAATGAACTTGCTCGCTCAGCCCTTGAGGAATCTGCCCTGACGATTCAATCATGAACGTTCATCCCACCGCGATCATCGACGCGCGCGCTAAAGTTCCGGCTTCCTGCAAGGTTGGGCCATATTGCGTAATCGGCCCCGAGGTCGAACTTGGGGAGAATTGCCGGCTGGTCTCGCATGTGGCGATTGAGGGGCCCACGAAAATCGGCGACGATAATTCCTTCTTTCCATTTGCCGCCATCGGCATGGCGCCGCAGGATGTCACCTACAACGGCGAGCCAACCCGCCTCGAAATCGGCGACCACAATGAGATTCGCGAGAGCGTCACCATCAGCCGCGGCACTGTAAAAGGCGGAGGGTTAACCCGAGTCGGCAGCCACACACTCATCATGGCCTACGCGCACATCGGCCACGATAGCGTGATCGGCGACCATTGCATGCTGGTGAATGGCGCGACGCTGGGTGGCCACGTGATCGTGGAAGAATGGGCTGTAATTGGGGCGCTCTGCCCGGTGCATCAGTTCGTGCGCATCGGCGCACACTCTTACATTGGCGGCGGCACGACCATCACGCAGAACGTCTTGCCGTTTTCCATGACCTCAGCCGCGCGCAACACGAATGCGTATGGGATGAATAAGGTGGGGCTTGAGCGGCGCGGGTTTTCGAAGGAGCGCATTGCCAGGATTCATCATGCTTACAAGATTCTGCTGGCTTCGAAGTTGAATACTTCGCAGGCGCTGGAGAAATTGAAGGCGGAAGCGGGCAAAGGCGAGGATGTGGAGATGTTGATTCGGTTTATTGAGCAGTCAGAGCGAGGGATTATTAAATAAAGTAAACGTCTAAGCCATGCCCGTCTAGCAGATCAGCTAGTTCCACCGCTTCGCGCTTTTCATAATTCAGTTGGTACCCTTTGTGCCGGCCGTAGTCCTCCAGTTGACCCCACCGAATCGCGGTTTCGCCTCCGCGGGTAGAGTACGGTTGGGTTACTGTCGAACCGGCGGAGATTAACAAGTCAAAGAAACTCCAAGTAACTAGTCCAGCTTTGTATCTGGCGTATGCGCTAGCGAAAGGCTGTTCCGGCTGCTCCCGTGACGTGATACGCTTCTTCGCTGCATAGTCGGATTCCCGCGAATCAGGAGGAAAGGACCAGCATGAAAGGCTCCGCATTGCTGCTGTTCGGACTCGCGTTTTGCGCCGCCTCGGGCTTTGGTCAGACGGAATCAGAGGTTCGCGATCGAATCGTGGGTACGTGGAAGCTCGTATCCACAGAAGAAACCTTGAAAGATGGCACCACTCGCCCTTTTCCTGCTTTTGGGCCGCACGGCAAGGGCTTCCTTATGTACCAGCGCAATGGTTACATGTGCGCCGTCCTCACAAATCCCGACCGTTTTAAATCGGCCGATCCGGCGCGTGCCACGGCGGAGGAAAAAATGGCGGCCGCAGATGGCACCTTTTCATACTGCGGACGGTATGAGATCGACGTGAAGCAAGAGAGGATTGTTCACCTGCCGGAAGTGGCTACCAGCTCCGGATATGTGGGATCGCGGCAGGTACGGCCTTATCGCTTTGAAGGCGCACGGCTAATCTTTAGCGATGTTGAGAAAGACGACCCATCGGTTGCACGCTGGAAAATTGTCTGGGAAAAAGTTCAGTAGAGTTTTGCAGCCGATGCTAAATCTCAGCCGGCGCTAAACGTAGTTTGCGGCTTGGTACCCGCCGGCGAACCTCAACTGCCCTATATCGCAGTGTCCCTGCACTCCGGTTACTTGCCAATGACAACCCTTCGGAGTGCAATTATTCCAGGAAAAACTTATGGGACGAATTCTTGGCTTGGTTGGACTTGTCGCAGCGCTGGCCGTCGGAATGTACATCTACTCCAGGCAGATGCAGAGCACTTCTGCCGCTGCGGGGACGAACAATCCTAAGGCCGCCGTGAATATTACAGGTGTGCGCACCGACTTGATCGCTATTGCGCAGGCCGAGCAACGGTACTTGGCGAGCGAAGGCAAGTACGCTTCGCTGGATGATCTGATCTCGTCGCAATCCATCGCCATCAAAAAACAGCGCGTTCCTTACACCTACGAAGTTCAGACTAGCGACAGCGGCTTTCGGGTCATCGCTATGCGGTCGTCGGACGATGGTTCTGGCGCTCCCGCTCAGTTGTCGGTCGATGAGAACATGGAGTTTAAAACTTCGCAGTAACGCTGCGCTCTCCATCATTCTGCGCACTGAATGCTAGACTGGCTCGTCGGTTTATTACTCATCGGCCGGGCGCGCGCGCTTCATGTCTTCGCAAATACCTTCTCAGAGCCGAAAACTTGGCCTCATCGCGGGCAACGGCAAATTTCCTTTTCTCGTGCTCGATGCGGCACGCGCGAATGGTTATGAAGTGGCCGTGGTCGCGATCAAAGAAGAGGCATTCCCCGAGATCGAGTCTCACGGTGCCGCCTCAATTCACTGGGTTTCGCTGGGCGATCTTTCTAAACTGATCGACATCTTCCACCGCGAAGGCGTGCAGCGCGCCGTTATGGCTGGACAGGTGAAGCACAAGCAAATTTTTTCCGCCATCCGTCCCGACTGGCGGCTGGCTAAGCTTTTGCTCTCGCTCACCACGCGCAATACCGATAGCCTGCTCGGCGCAATAGCCAAAGTTCTAGCCGACGAAGGCATCACGCTCGAAAATTCGACGTGGCTGCTCGAACCGCTGTTGGTCAAGGCCGGGACACTTACTCGCCGCGCACCCACCGAACAGGAACTTAAAAATATTGGGTACGGCCGTACAGTAGCGCGCCATCTGGCGCAGCATGATATCGGTCAGACCGTCGTGATCGCCGAATCGGCTTGCGTGGCCGTAGAAGCCATGGAGGGCACCGATGCTACGATCCAGCGCGCGGGAGAAATCATGCGATCGCTGCACGGCGAGGCCTCCACGCTGGACCGCGCTCTAACCGTGGTCAAAATGGCCAAGCCAAATCAGGATATGCGCTTCGACGTCCCTGTAATTGGAGTGAAAACTATCGAAGTCATGCAGGCTGCCGGAGCAACCTGCCTCGCCCTGGACACCGGCAAATGCCTTATGCTCGATGGTGAGAAAATTATCGATGCCGCCAATGAGGCAGGAATTGCGGTTGTGGCCGACACTGCATTATCGAACTTATAACTTCCCTCTGAATGAGGGGCTTTTATGGTTAACATTGATTATTCTTCTCTCGCATAGGAGAAGTTAGATATGACTTCCTCAAATTCCGAACCTGCTCTAATCGCCGATCAGCTCCGCCGCGCATTCGACGGAGAGGCGTGGCACGGTCCCGCGCTGCTGGAAATCCTTAAAGATGTTGATGCCGCAACCGCTATTGCCAAGCCGCTGGCCAATGTCCATAGCATTTGGGAGCTCGTATTGCACGTCGCCGTCTGGGACGGAGTAACGTTGCAGCGGCTGGCGGGAATAAAATCGCAACCGACCGGAACCAGGAATTTTCCGCTCGTCCCAGCCAAGCCGACTGAAAGCGCATGGAAGAAATCGATAGCAGAATTAAAGAACACGCATGCCAAACTTGTGAAAACGGTTGCCACGCTGCCGGTATCCCGGCTTAGCGACCGCGTTCCGGGAAAGCGCTACAACTTTTATCATCTGTTGCACGGCGTGGCGCAGCACGAGCTTTACCACGCAGGGCAGATTGCCCTCTTGAAAAAGGCCCGCAGCTAAAAATTGCGCCAGCCAAAGATGCCCTTTACGGGCCTTTCCATTTACAATCTGTTGTTCCTGGCAGCCGGCCATCCGAGAGTTTTCCTGAGCCCTGACAATCCGATCTCGGTCGCAGTGGTTGGAGTGGGCGTCTTCGGACGCAATCATGCCCGCATCTACAAGGAATTAGAGCAGCAGGGCGAACCAGTCCGGCTGGTGGGCGTGGTTGACCCGAATCTGGACCGCGCCGACTCGGTGGCGCGGGAATTTGGATGCCGAGCCTTCGGCTCCGTCGACCAGCTACTGACTACGCGCAGTGAAGTTTCTGCCGCGTCGGTCGCCGCACCCACGATTCACCATGTGAAAGTCGCCAGTACCCTGATGAAAGCTGGCGTCGACGTTCTCATCGAAAAGCCGCTGGCCGCTTCGCTCAAAGAGGCCGATGAATTGGTTGAGCTGGCCGCGGCTCACAAGCGAATCGCTCAGGTCGGGCATCTGGAGCGCTTCAATCCCGCCGTACGCGCCACCTTCCCCTTACTTACCCAGCCCATGTTTTTCGAGGTACACCGTCTCAGCGTCTTTACCCCACGTTCGCTCGACGTTGATGTGGTGCTGGATCTGATGATCCACGATCTCGACATCGTGCTTTCCTTCGCCAACTCTCCAGTAAAAGAAGTTCGCGCCGTCGGCCTGCCCATTCTTTCCGGCAAAGTAGATATTGCCAACGTGCGCCTGGAATTCGAATCCGGCTGCGTGGCAAATTTCACCGCCAGCCGCGTTTCGACGGAGCGCGTGCGCAAGCTGCGATTTTTCCAGCCCCGGCAATATGTCTCCGTCGATTACGGACGGCAGGAAGTTCTGGTTTTCACGGTCGGGGAAGATGGCGCGGCCGCGGGCGCGCCGACGGTGAACCCGCAGATCAAGGTAGGCAAGCCGCCGGTCACGTCGGAAGAACCACTACACGCGGAATTGAAGTCGTTCCTTCATGCTGTGCGGCAGCGCTCCAAGCCCGTGGTTCCGGTTGCAGATGGCCGACGCGCACTAGCACTGGCGCTTGAAATTACCAAATCAATCCGCGAGCACGGAGACAAAGTCGGTATCGCGAGCGACGCCGGCCTCCAATAGTTTCACAGGTGCGTTTCGGTTGAGCTCGCAAATGTCATCGATTCGATAATTGAACCGGGTTGCCGTCCGGATCTTTCCCGTCGCAGAGACAAAACACTTCACCCTCGCGAACCTTCCCGAAACTTGCGCCTCGGGCCACGAGCTTTTCACGCATGGCAGCGACATCTTTGGAGTGAAATACGATCTTTGGTCCCTTGCGGCCCGGAGACGACGGGCCAGAATGCAGCGCGATACGCGCGCCGCCTGCGGCAAACTCACGCCAGCCCTTTTCTTCGGAAAGAATTTCGCCGTAGAACTTGCTCATGGCATCCATCCGTCCGGTAAATAGAATGACGCGCGCCATTTTCATTTCTTATCTCGTTTCTTGATATTGGAATCGATCATCAAATCTTTGACCGGCGGGCAGCCTGATTAGTTTACGTTTGTTTACACACGCAAGTCCCGCGCCATTTGAGAGTACGCAGAATTGCACGAAAGATGCGAAAATGATGGTAGCTTGGCCGTGGTACTCGCTTAGGCATCCGATGGTTGTCCGCTAAACGTTCTGCTGAATACCGGGATGCAACGAAGCGACGGAATTGTGTGTCTAACGGACAAGCCTAGTTCATGCCCATTACACAGATTCCATTCCAGGATCCGGTCGCTCCCGAAAAGCCGCAGCCGGAACAGCTCGGGCTGTATGACAGTCAGGGATGGGAAACGGCCTACCGCGAATCGGACGATCACCGGATTCCACACCTGCTCATCCAGTTGCAGGACGATCTCACGCGCTCACGCCGCCGTGAAGCTGCCTGGATTTCGGTCATCGTTCACCTGCTGCTGCTTTTTCTCCTCTTTAAGATCGAATGGTTCGAAAAATATATTCCGTGGCATACGGTAACCACAAAAAACACGGCTAATCTGAAAGGCGCCACATTTCTCGAACTTCCGCCGGATTTGCAGAAGATCGAGAAAAGACCGAATACCAATATCGCTTCCGACAAGAACCGCATTGCGATGACGCGGCACCCGGAGCTGGACTCCAAGGAGCTGCGCAAAATTTTAGCGACGCCGCCTCCGGGAAGGCCGGGTTCGCAGGCACCGCAAATGCAGCAGCCTCCTGCACAATCATCCGCGGGATTGGCGCAGAATCAGCCGACGCCGCAACCGCAACAACAGCAGCAAGCCAATCCTCAGATTGCGCAGTTGCAGACACCGGCGGCCCCTAACGTCAGCGATGAGTTCAAGAAGTATGCCGGCTCCATGTCTGCGGGTTCGGCGCTGCAGGAAGCAACTCGCGCTGCCGCGGACCGGCGAGGGGGCGGCCAGCAAGGCGACGGCGGCAATTTTGGCTTAGGTACGGGCGCGCATGGCCGTCAGATGGGTAATCTTGAAGTTCTCAGCGACACCATGGGCGTGGACTTCGGTCCGTATTTGCAGCGCGTGTTGCACGATGTTCGCGAGAACTGGTATACCGCGATCCCGGAATCCGCGCAGTTCAAACACGGGAACCTCATCATCGAATTCGCGATTACCAAAGATGGAAAAGTCGCAGGCATGAAACTGGTGACGACTTCCGGAGATGTTCCCTTGGATCGCGCGGCGTGGGCCGGCATTCAGGCATCGGATCCGTTTCCACCCCTGCCTACCGAATTTGGCGGGCAGTATCTAGCTCTGCGGTTTCGCTTTTTCTATAACCCCACGAAAGATGAACTGCAGTAGCCTGTCTAGACCAGCAGCTCGGTCAGACACAATACACCTGCAGTTAGACATCTAAAAGTGCGTGATATTTATCCCTTCCGGAGATGAATCGATCCATCTCCGGTGTGAATCACCAGCGAGTTGCCGCCGCCATTCAGTTTGCCGTGAACTTCGTTCTCCCGAATCTTGCCTTCCGTCGTGACTGGCATATCGAGATCGATGTGGCCATCCCCGGTGTGCAAGTCCACGTCGGCGCCTAGAGTTTCCGGCACTTCCAACGTCACGGAACCGTCGCCACTTTCCAGCCGCCAACCCGCCGTGATCGCCGATCCACTCATGGCACGCGCATCCACATGTCCATCGCCGGTCTTGAGTTCAAGCTCGTCAAAGCGCCCGTCAGCCCGGATGTGCCCATCCCCGGTGGTCGCGTGCAGCTTGCCGTCCACGCTGCCAATTTTCTGCGAACCGTCGCCGCTGCGCAGCCGCATTTCGCCTTTGAAGTTGCCAATCTCAATCTCGCCGTCCCCGGTATGCAAATCGACTCGGCCTTCGCGTGGCATGTGGATGTCGATGTCGACGCGATGATTGACATAGCCCCAATTAATCGTCACGCCATGCGGATAGCGGACTTCAACTTCGACCACGTTCCCCATCTGGTGTTCCTCGATCTGGATTCCGCCGTCGCCGATCTTGTAGTGTGCGGTTGTCACCCTGGCTTCAATGGTGTTCTGGTCCCAGGTGGAAACGTGAATGTTGGCATCCGAGGTCTCAACCCGCAAATCGGGCTGGCCGCTAAGCGTATAAGTTTTGGACCAATCGTCCGCCCGCGCCGACCCCAGCGCCAAAGCGCCGACAAACGCTACCGGCATTAGAGCCGCGAACAACCAACGTGGTTTATTTAGCCGTCTCATAAATCCTCCCATGGGCAAGCACACCCCGGCCCACTTCATAGACGTGATTACGCTGGAATCGTGAGTTTGGTTCCCAACAAAAATCGGAGTCTCGAATTTCTTCGTGGACGTACAATATTGGCGTGGCAAACTCTCCATCATCCAACCAAGCCGATCACAAGCATCGCCGCCTTGTGGCCTATGCCACGGAAACCGCTGGCCTGCTGCTAATCGCTTTCCTCCTGCTTGTCCTCACCGTGATTCGTTACTGGCACGCCATTCACTGGAGCCTGCGCTGACAGTAGCCGAACCGCTGCTTGTGGTCATACTCGGTCCCACGGCGAGCGGCAAAACCGCGTTATCGCTCGCGCTTGCCGAGCGCTTTCAGGGCGAGATCATAAACTGCGATTCGGTCGCCATGTACCGTGAATTCGACATCGGTACCGCCAAGCCAACCGCTGCGGAGCGCGCCCGCGAAACCCATCACCTGCTCGACTGTATTTCTCCTACAAGCCCGATGACCGCCGGCGAATATGCGCGGCAGGCGCGGCAAGTGCTTGAAGAGGTGAAGACGCGAGGTCATTTACCCATTGTGGTGGGCGGCACTGGACTCTACCTGCGCGCGCTGATCGACGGACTCTTCCCCGGCCCGCAGCGCTCCGAAGAACTGCGTGAGCGCTTGCGCGAACGAGCCGCCAGCCGAGGGTCCGGCTATCTTCATCGCGTGCTGCGGCGGCTTGATTCCGCGGCTGCACAAAAAATTCATGCCAACGACGTGCCCAAGCTGATCCGCGCTATTGAAGTCTGCCTGGCCTCCCGCCAAAAAATGACCGACCTCTGGCAGCAAGGGCGTGACTCCCTGCGTGGCTTCCGCATTCTTCGAATCGGCCTCGATCCCGATCGCCCGGGGTTGTATGACAGAATCAACCGGCGCGCGCAACAAATGTTTGAGACAGGCTTGATTGAAGAAACCCAGACTCTCTTGCAGAAGTATGGAGACCAGGCGATTCCGATAGCCTCGCTCGGCTACAAACAAGCCGTTGAGTTCCTTCGCGAAGAACTTACCCGCGAACAGGCAATACAAGCAGCGCAGCAAGCCCATCGCAACTACGCCAAGCGCCAGATGACCTGGTTTCGCCGCGAGCCTGAAGTTCACTGGCTGCGCGGCTTCGGCGACGATCCTGCCCTCCAGCGCGAGGCCGCACTTGAAATTCAAAACCTGCTTTCCTGATAAATACCTCTACAAACTAGTCCCGCGGATTAACCCAATAGTTCTGCTATCGTTTCTGCATGAATCGCAAACTAGCTCTCCTGGTCATTCCTCTCCTGCTGGCCACCTCCAGCTTCGCCAAAGAAAAATATCAGCGCCCCGGCCCTATCAACCTCACGCACAGCGGAGAAAAATGGGCGGAGAAGACCCTGCGCAAGCTCACCCTCGAAGAAAAAGTCGGGCAGGTATTCATGATCTGGTGCCGCGCCAGCTTTCTCAACGAGGAAAATCCGGAGTACCTGCAGCTGCGCGATGCCATCCAGAAGTATCACGTCGGTTCCTTCGCCATGACGGTTCATGTCGACGGTCCCTACCTTCTGCGCAGCGAGCCCTACGAAGCGGCCGAGCTTTTGAACCACCTGCAAAGCGATTCCAAACTTCCGCTTCTATTCGCTGCCGATTTCGAGCGCGGCCTCTCCATGCGCCTGATGGGAACCACGGTTTTTCCGCACGCCATGGCTTTCGGTGGCGACGGCAAAACAGAAGACGCCGAAGCCTTTGGCCGTATCACCGCCGAGGAGGCCCGCGCCATTGGCATTCACTGGAATTTCTTTCCAGACGCCGACGTCAACTCGAATCCGGCCAATCCCATCATCAACACACGCTCCTTCGGCGAAGATCCGGCGCAGGTTGGCAATCTGGTGGTCGCATACATCAAAGGCGCGCACGAAGGCGGAATGCTAACCACCGTGAAGCACTTTCCCGGCCACGGCGATACCGCAACCGATTCGCATTTAGGAGTAGCCAGCGTGAATGTCGATCAAGCACACCTCGATTCGATTGAATTGCCGCCATTTAAGCAGGCAATCGCGGCCGGAGTCGATTCAGTGATGGTTGCGCACGTAACCGTTCCCGCACTCGATTCCGATCCCAATCACGTCGGCACAATTTCTCCGGCAATCGTCTCCGATCTGCTGGAAAAGCAACTAGGCTTCAAAGGCATAGTCGTCACCGACGCGCTTGACATGGCAGGCCTGACCCACCTTTTCGCCAACAACATCGGCCGCGCCGCCGTGGAGGCCTTCAAGGCCGGTAACGACCTGCTCCTCATCCCCGCCGATTTCCCTGCTTCATTCGACGCGATGATAAAAGCCGTCCGCTCCGGCGAAATTTCCCGGGAACGACTCGACGCATCCGTGCTCAAAATACTCAAAACAAAGGCTTCTCTCGGACTGCAGGATGCCCGCATGGTGGATATAAATGCCGTCGCGAACCTGGTGGGCAAGCCGGAAAACATCGCCTTCGGCCAGCATGTGGCCGACGAGGCCGCAACTCTGGTTCGTGATAACGGCAAAGTTTTGCCACTCAAATCCAAGGGAACCACCAAGGCCGGGCTTCCGTATACAACACAGGAGGCAATTCGCAACGAAACTGTGGCGGTGTTGTTCTCCGACGATGTGCGCACCGATTCCGGCCGCGCATTCGGGCGCGAACTCCGGGCGCGTATTCCGGACGCAAGCCTGATTTACGTGGACCCGCGCATCGCGGCAGGAATGAGCGATACGGTGCTGAAGGCAGTAGATGAAGCCAAAACCGTGATCGCTGCGGTTTATGTGATTCCAACCGCGGGCAAGGTCGGCAATACGGTGGCAATGTCCGACGCGACCGGCGCGCTGTTGCAGCAGTTATTAGATCGTGCTGCCGCGAAAACTGCGGTAGTAGCGATGGGCAATCCGTATCTGGCCGCGAACTTCCCGAAGATTGAGAATTATATGTGCACGTTTTCCAACGTATCGGTTTCTGAAACAGCCGCCGTGAAAGCCTTGTTTGGCGAGATTCCCATTCGTGGGCATCTCCCGGTCAGCATTCCCAACATGGCCAAGCGAGGTTCCGGTATCGAGCGTCCCGCTCAGGTGGGCGGTGGAGGAACGGAACATGCGCAGAAATAGATTCTCATCACTCATCACAGCCGCGGCTTGCGTTGCCGCGCTTCTGGCGCTGCCCGCGTGCAGCGTGAACGTGCAAAAAGAGGAGAACGGCCAGGACAAACAGGTGGATGTCAAAACGCCGCTCGGTGGAATCCACGTCGGCAAACAGGCGGATGCTACCGATGTCGGCATCGCGGTCTATCCCGGCGCGCACATTAAGCAAAAGGATTCCGACAACGACGACAACAGCGCTAATGTAAATGTCTCCGGCTTCGGCTATGGCATAAAAGTTGTCGCTCTCGAATACGAATCGGACGACACGCCCGCGAAAGTTCTGTCTTTTTACCGCGATCAACTGAAGAAATATGGAAATGTGCTCGAATGCCACACCTCCAAAGTCGACTGGAATGTGAACAGGGGAAAGAGCGGCTCGAATGAACTGACCTGTAAAGGCACCGGCGGCAACGACATCGAACTCAAGGTAGGCAAACAAGACGATCAGCACATTGTGGCTGTGCAGCCTGAAGGCAAGGGAACGAGTTTTTCACTCGTTTATGTGCGTATCATGGCAAGGATGCTGATATTTAGCATTGTTTAGCGCAAAGTTCCACAGCGTTCAGAAGGGATTTCTATGGTTCACGCGAATTCGTTTCGATCAATCGCTCTTCATTCGGTTCTCACCATCACGTTGACTGTAGTTCCTTGCTTCGTCGCGCAAGCACAAGACCAAAATGCCGGGCAGGATAAGCACCTCGACGTTCAGAGTTCCGCCGGTGACCTACACGTAGGCAACGACGCCGATGCGCGAAAGACCGGGCTGCCCCTGTACCCCGGCGCACAGCCCAAGCACGAAGAGAATAATGGCAATGCGAATTTAGGATTGTTCACCGATGCCTTCGGCATCAAGCTGGTGGTAGCGAAATACGACTCCAATGATGCGCCTGGCAAAATCGTCGATTACTACCGCGAGCACTTGAAGAAGTTCGGCAAAGTGATCGAGTGCCACACTCGTGAGCACGGCGGCGCGCACGCCGACTTCAACGACGACGATCATGACCACGATCATGCCGACAATCAGCGCTCCAAAGAACTGAAATGCGAAGGCGACAACACCGGCCCGGTGACAGAGCTGAAAGTCGGAACGGAAGAAAATCAGCATGACGTCTCGGTTGAGCCCAATGCCAGCGGATCTGGATCAACCTTGGTCCTAGTTTACCTCCACCTTCGAGGCAAACAGGGAGACATTTAAGTCCCGCCGCTCTCTATGCGAAACGCCCGCACTTGCGGCTTTGGTTCGGCATTGCGATACTTTCAAAGCAGGCACTGCCTGATTCCCAATGGACCATCCCTGCTATCGATGCGGACAGAGCGTGGAAGACGGCAGACCCTTTTGCCCGCAATGCGGAGCGCCGCAAATCCGCGTAGCCACGCCTGAACTGGCTCCAGTTGCCGCCGGCGTTCCATCGGCTGACATCTTTGCTTCCGACTCAGCGCTTACTCCAGACACGCTTAATACCTCACTTTCCCCCGCCATCGTATGGCCTTCGGCCCTGCGCACCAGCGCGATTGCAGCTTTGATTGCGGCCATGATCATGAGCCTAGGCCTTATGGTCCCATTGCTTGCCGTGTTGGGCGCGGGATTTCTCGCCGTCAGTTTCTACCATCGCAAAAATCCAGCGTGGAACGTGAATGCCCGCTCCGGAGCGCGGTTGGGCGCGGTAAGCGGAATCCTGTTTTTTGGCATGGCGGCGGTCTTCGAAACCATTGCCGTAGCCGTATTTCATTCCGGAGGCCAGATCCGCCAAAAGATGCTCGAAGCGCTTCAGCAGGCTGCCTCCCGCTCCAACGATCCGCAGGTGCAGGCCACCCTCGATCGCTTGAAAACCCCCGAAGGCATTGCGCTCATGCTGGTCTTTGGCCTGATCATGTTATTCGTGGTTTCCATCGCCGCCGGTGGCCTTGCCGGGGCACTCACGGGTGCGATCCTCGGCCGCCGTAAGCGGATCTGAAAATCCCTCGGAACTGCCCTTGCGGGGAAACACCTGAGCCGCGTATGATGCACCGTTTGCCTTCTCGCGCCATGAATAAACCTGCACGCGGATCGTTGCTCGGCATTGAGCACCTGGAAGAAAAGGAAATCCTGGGCCTGCTGCGGCTCGCCCGCCGCATGAATCCGCTCAAGGCACGTCCGCTCCTGCGCAACAAGCGCATCGCGCTTCTGTTTTACGAAGCGTCCACGCGCACGCGGTCATCTTTCGAAATCGCCGCCAAGTCCATGGGCGCGATGACTGTGCTGGTGCTCTCTTCCGGTTCAAGCATCGAGAAAGGCGAATCTCTTCTCGATACCGGCTACACCTTGCGCGCAGTCGGGGCGGACGCAATTGTCATTCGCCATCCCGCGGCCGGCGCGCCGCTGATGATCGCGCAGCATCTGGATATTCCCGTCATCAACGCCGGCGACGGCATGCACGAGCATCCCTCACAGGCCCTGCTCGACGCCTTCACGATTCTGAAACATAAAAAATCTTTTAAAGGCCTGCGTGTCTCGATCATTGGAGATATCTCTCACAGCCGCGTAGCCCGCTCCGCCTGCCATCTGCTGAGCAAGCTGGGAGTGAAAGTAACCCTCTGCGGGCCACCCGAACTCATACCGGAATTTGCGGTTTCGCTGGCTCAGGGACTCCATATCACGCGCCACATCGAAGAAGCGCTGCGCGGCACGGATGTAATCATGCTGTTGCGCGTGCAGCAGGAACGCCTGGCCGGAAAGAAAATTCATTTACAGGACTACATGGCCCACTACCAAATGACCATGGCACGGCTCAAACTTGCCAAGCGGGATGCCATCGTAATGCATCCCGGCCCCATCATCCGAGGCCTGGAACTAACTTCCGAAGTAGTCGATTGCCCACAATCGGTAATCGTGGACGAAGTACGCAACGGAGTCCCCACGCGCATGGCAATTCTGGCGCGGGCATTAGGAAAGGCGAAGTGAGCTACGGATTTCACGGATGAACACGGATTGAACATCGGCACGAACGGCTGAATGCCAAGTGCCAAATGTCAAATGCCAACTAAAAATCAAACCCGCGCCGCAAGCCTCCTCATCAAAGGCGGCCACGTCATCGATCCCGCCGAAAAGATCAACGCGCCCATGGACCTTTTGCTGCGCGATGGCCGTGTGGCAGAAATTGCGCCACCGAACAAGATTCGCGGCAGCGCGGATGAAAAATTTGATGCGCGCAACCTAATCGTCGCCCCCGGATTTATCGATCTGCACGTCCACCTGCGCGAGCCCGGACAAGGCTACAAAGAGACCATTGCCACCGGCACCGCCGCCGCTGCTGCCGGGGGTTTCACTTCGGTCTGCACCATGCCCAACACCGTCCCCGTGGTTGACACGGCGGAGTGGGTCACATGGCTGCGCCATCCCGATCGCGGAGCGGTCGTGAATGTCTTTCCCATCGCCGCTGCCACCGTCAGTTCGCGCGGCGCAACACTGACCGACTTTGCCGCGCTGCAACGCGCCGGCGCAGTGGCGGTCACCGACGATGGCAAACCCATTCTCGACGACGAAATCATGCGCGCCGCGCTTCGTCTCGGCGCCGAACTGAACCTGCCTGTCGTGCAGCACGCCGAAGATACGCGCCTCACCGAAAACTGCTCGATGAACGAAGGCTCGACCAGTTTTCGTCTCGGCTTGCGCGGCATGTCCACCGCCGCGGAGGCGCAAATCGTGGATCGCGATGTGACGCTGGCGAAGCGCATTCGCGAATCGCGCATGCACGTGGCGCATCTCTCTACTGCCGAAGCGCTCAAGGCGGTGCGCCGGGGCAAGCGTGCCAAAGCCCGCATCACCTGCGAGGTCACGCCGCACCACTTCGCGTTGCTCGACGAAAATGTCGGCGAATATGACACCTACTGCAAAATGAACCCGCCGCTGCGTAGCGCAAGCGACCGCGAAGCGATTCTTGTCGCGTTAGCCGACGGCACCGTCGACGCCATCGCCACCGACCACGCTCCTCATGCCACGCACGAAAAAGAAGTCGAGTTCGAGCGCGCCGCCTTCGGCATTACGGGACTGGAAACCGCGCTGGCGCTGGCCATCACGAAACTGCATCGCGAGCACAAGATTCCGCTGACGCGCATCGTCGAACTCTTTACCGCTGGCCCGGCGCGCGTGTTCGATCTGCGCGGCCGTGGCTCGTTGGCAAAAGGCGATCACGCCGACGTGACGATTTTCGACCCCAAAAAGCGCTGGAAGTACGAAGCCGCCAAGTCACGCTCGCTATCGCACAACACTCCGTTTGACGGCTGGCAGTTTACGGGGAAAGTCGTCGCCACGGTGGTTAGCGGGAAGGTTGTGCACAGGGCGGATTGAAGGCAGCATGATACATTTAAATGTATATTTTCTCTCTAGCTTGATGACGAGTGGACTCCAGCACTACCAAAGACGCGGTGGTTGCTTGGAGGGCAATTCCAAAGAGGTCAGGCGCTAGCATCACGCGACAATTTTCATCCTCTTCCCGACCCCTCCCAACACCCCCAGCGCCTGCTCCAACTCTTCCTGCGTATGCGTCGCAGTCATGATGGTGCGGATGCGGGCTTTGCCTTCCGGCACAGTCGGAAATGCGATGCCGGTACCTAGCACGCCTTCTTTAAACAACTCGCGGGAGAAGTCCATGGTGAGCTTGCCGTCGCCGATGATGATGGGCGTGATAGGAGTCTCGCTGGCTGGGGTGGCGCGACCGCCGATGTCGAAACCAAGCAGCGCCAACTCTTTTTTCCAGAAGCGCGTGTTCTCCCAGAGTTTTTCCATGCGCTCGGGTTCGTTCTCGAGAACATCAAAAGCGGCAATGCACGTGGCCGCGACCGATGGCGGATGCGATGTGGAAAACAAGAACGGCCGCGCGCGGTGATAGAGAAAGTCGATGAGATCGCGCGTGCCGCAGACGTATCCGCCGAGCGCACCGATGGCCTTCGATAAAGTTCCGACTTGAATATCGACACGTCCATGCATTTTGAAATGATCGATCGTGCCCCGCCCGTTGCGTCCGAGAACGCCCGAGGCGTGCGCGTCGTCGACCATCATGATGGCCCCATACTTTTCCGCAGCATCGCATAACCCGGGCAGCGGGCCGATATCGCCGTCCATGGAGAAGACGCCGTCGGTGATCAGCAGCTTTTTCCCCGGCTCATCTTTTATGCTCGCAAGTTGCTCTTCAGCGTGCGCAACGTCTTTGTGGCGAAACACCAGAATCTTCGCCTTTGAAAGCCGTGCGCCATCGATGATCGAGGCGTGATTCAACGCATCGGAGATGATGAAATCATCTTTGCCCAGCACAGCCGACACAGTGCCGGCATTCGCCGCGAATCCAGATTGAAACACTACGCACGCCTCGACATTTTTGAAGCGCGCGATCTTCTCTTCCAGCTCCATGTGGATCTTCATCGTCCCGGCAATCGTACGCACCGCGCCCGATCCCACGCCATACTTGCGCGTAGCCTCCAGCGCTGCCTCGCGCAGCTTGGGATGCGTAGTCAGCCCGAGATAATTGTTCGACGCCAGGTTGATAACTTTCTTGCCGTCGAAGGTGCAAACCGGCGCCTGCTCGTCGTCGAGCACGCGCAGCTTGAAGTGTGTGCCCTTCGCTTTAAGCTCGTTAAGCTGGTCGCTGAGATAAGAAAGCGGGTTGGTGCGGGTTGCAGTCGTCATGAATACCTCGTACTTTTTTGCCGCGGATTACGCGGATCAATGCGGATTTATAAACAACTCAGTCTAATGCCGAAGGAAGGGAGCCGTCGAATGGAAGAGTAAGTCAAATAACGGCAAATTCAAATCGAACGGTAATTTAAAACCCAAATAAAGATCGTGCACATCCGTGTAAATCCGAGGCACAAGAAGCTCTCAAAACAAAATCGCATTCCCCGTAGCGATGCTGGCCTCGCAAAGCTGCTTCATGTTGTTGAAGAATTCCTTCTCCGAATCGGCCAGAATATCGCTGGAATGCAGGACCGTATCCACTTCCTTCAGCAGTTTCGGCGCGTATTTGCTCAGAATGCAGTCACCGCTGTGCGTGCCGTCGTAAAGAACTTCTTCCAGCAACAGGGGAAAGCGGGGCCCCGGCTTGCCCTGTAACGCCTTCAAGAAGCTCCGCAGATTTTGAACCCGCGTAATATTGCCCAGAAATACCGCAACGAGAAATCCCTCGTGTTCGCATGACTTGCTGAGCCACTGATATCGTGCGCCTCCCATTCTTCTTCCGAAGGATCGCCCGAGAGCGCCGGTTCGCCCGATTCGTCGAAGATCAGCCGCTCTGGAAATGGGTGCGGCTTGGCCTTGCCTTCGCGAATACAAGCGCAGCGTACGAAACCATCGAGGGCCACGGGACTTTACCTCGTTTGCAGAAATTTATTTTCCATGGGGTTACCGTGGCGAAGAAACCTCAGGCGCGGCTCAACCTGAGCTTGCCGAATGTGCCTGCTACCCTTATTTTACGCCGTTGGGATACACCAGAATCTTGCTCGCCTCACCTGTTTTTAACCGTTCCATCGCTTTTGGGAAATCCTTCATCGCGATGCGATCGGTAATTACCGGATGCAGATCGAGTTTGCCCGCCTTAAGCAGAGCGGTCATCTGATACCAGGTTTGGTACATGCGGCGTCCGTTGATGCCCTGCACGGTGATGCCTTTAAAAATAATGTCTTCGGAGAAGTTCAACGAGATGGGCTTTGATGTCAGGCCGAGAAGGGAAATTCGGCCACCGCGCCGGACAATATCAAAAGCGGTACGAATCGAATCCGGGTGCCCTGCCATTTCCAGCACTACATCTACGCCCTGGCCGCCGGTCTTCTCCATGACGATGGAATTGACTTTTTCTTTCGAGGGATCGAGCACATAGTCGGCCTTCATCTCCCGCGCAATTTTGCGCCGGTGCTCGTTCACTTCAATCGCGAATATGCTGGTCGCACCTACCGCCCGCGCCACTGCGATAGCAAACAGTCCAATCGGCCCGCATCCCGTGATGGCCACGGTTTTTGCCGCGATCTCGCCCGCCAGTACCGTGTGAACCGCATTGCCCAGCGGGTCCAGAATCGACGCATACTCCTGTGGAATCGCGGGATCGAGCTTCCAAATGTTCGATTCAGGAATCACCACGTATTCGGCGAACGCGCCATCGGCGTCCACGCCGATAATCTTTACGTTCTGGCAAATATGAGCCTCGCCGGTGCGGCATTGCAGGCACTTGCCGCACGCCACGTGCATCTCGGCGGAAACGAAATCGCCTTCCTTCACGCTGGTGACCTCGCTGCCGAAGGCAGCTACCTCGCCACAGAACTCGTGCCCCGGAATCAGCGGCGGGTGAATGCGGTTCTGCGCCCACCGGTCCCAGTTATAAATGTGCAGGTCAGTGCCGCAAATCGACGCCACTTTCACCTTCACCAGCACATCGTTGGGCCCGAAGGCGGGCACTTTTACTTCGCGTATTTCCGCGCCGGGTGCAGCTTCCGGCTTGACCACGGCAAACATAGTGGATGGCATGAGCTACCTTATGAATTCAGACTCAGACACAAAACTCATAATTCTAGCACCGCAGGATTTCGGCTGTGCGTTCTAGGCTTACAGCTGGCCGAAGTACGCAGCTATCGCGGCAATCCCTGGTTGGATTTCGGCGGTGCGACTTTAAACTCTTCCGATCGACCGAGAGGAATGCTCAGCGTCTTCCATTGATTCGACCGGAGATGCTTCGCCAGAAAAACAATTTGCCCAATATGGTAGGCATAGTGGGCGACCTGCCGGTTAAGCGCCTGCAGCACAGTATGCGGCTCGCCGCGAATAGTTACCGTTCGTATCACATCTTCGGGCTTGAGCGCATCGAGCGCCGTAAGTACCTGCGCCCAGCCTTCCTCCCACAAACGCATCACCTCGTCGCGGGTCGTGGCTGAATTCAGCTCGAACTCGCGGTCGCGAAATCGATCCGGCTTTTCTCCATCGCTGGTAAGGAAATCGGTGAAGCGCGAGCGCATGTTTCCGGCAAGGTGCTTAATTATGATGGCGACTGAATTCGATTCGGCATCGAGCGTAGCGAATAACTGGTCATCTTCGAGTTGAGCAATCGCGCCCTCGGCCAGGCGCTTGTTCCCGCGCATCTGGCGGCGCGCTTCTTCGATATAGTGCGTGGCAACGTCGGTCATATGTAGTTTCCGATCCTAATGAAGTCACTCCCCAACTTTTAGATCAGCGCTCCCCACCCCCCACCGCCCGGCGACTCAATTCGAATGCGTTCACCAGCCCTCAGCCGCGCGCTGAACTTCCCCGGCATTTCTTCAACCGAGCCATCGACGCGGATCACGCTGGTCTTACCCAACGCACCCTGACCACCACCGCCCAATCCCCACGGAGCACGCGCGCGCCGGTCTGAGAGCAAAGTCACGTCGCAGTCGGTCAGCACTTCGATCTCGCGAACAATTCCATCACCTCCAAAATATTTCCCCGCACCGCCGCTGCCCTGCCGCAGCGCGTATCGCCGCACCCGCAACGGATATGCATGTTCCAGCGCCTCAGCAGGCGTATTTAGCGAATTCGTCATATGCGTGTGCACGCCTGAAACACCATTCTTCGTGGGCCGAGCGCCCATGCCTCCGGCAATCGTTTCATAGTAGGCAAATGGAGCGCCGGTTCGCGGATCGATTCCGCCAATCGTCAAATTATTCATCGTTCCTGAAGCCGCCGCCGGGATGCGATCCGGAATCGCCTGCGCAAGAGCGCGCAGCAGAACGTCGACGATACGCTGCGAAGTTTCCACATTCCCGCCCGCAACCGCCGCCGGTGGACGCGCATTCACAATCGTTCCGGAAGGAGCGATAACCTGTATCGGCCGCATGAGACCGGCTGTCGCGGGAACATCATCTGCCAACAGGCAACGGAAGACATAGAAGCAAGCCGAATAAGTAATTGCTTCAACTGCATTCACACTGCCCTCCACTTGCGGATCGCTCCCGGTAAAATCCACAACAACCGTGTGGCCGCGGGCGCCGCGCCCGCGCGCTTTTGAAGGCGCACTTTTGGAAGGCGAAATTTTTATAGCGACTTTTATCTTCACCTGCTGTTTCCCGATGCCGTCATCATCGAGAAAATCCTCGGCCTGATAAGTACCCTGCGGCACGCGCAGCAAAAACGTCCGCATTAATTCTTCGGAGTACTCCAAGAGCTCCCGCGCCGAGCGCGTCGCCCGGTCGATTCCATAACGCTCACATACTTCGCGCAGGCGTTCCGCCCCGGTATGGCAAGCTGCAATCTGCGCACCCAGGTCGCCCTCGCGTTCCTCCGGCGTGCGCACATTGTTAAGCAACAGCGCCAGCACATCCGCCTGCATCACTCCCGCGCGCATAATCTTCACCGGAGGAATACGCAACCCCTCCTGATAAATTTCGCGGCACAATCCCATCGAACCCGCATAAGCCCCGCCCACATCAGCATGATGCGCCCGCGAAGCAACGTAGAAATCAGGTCTATAGTCACCACGTACCGTGTGGCCGCGGGCGACTCGCCCGCTCATCTCAAAATACACCGGCGCAACCAACGTGATATCCGGCAGATGAGTTCCTCCGCGGAACGGATCATTCAACATGACCATATCGCCAGGTCCCATTTCGCAAGCCGCGATTGCGGCCCTCACCGACATCGGCATCGATCCCAAATGCACCGGCATGTGGTCGCCCATGGCAATCACTTCGCCTTCACCATCGAACACGGCGCAGGAATAATCCCGCCGCTCTTTTATGTTGGGAGAAAACGCGGCGCGCCGCAGCGCTGCGCCCATCTCTTCGGCAATCGAGTGATAGAGATTCTTGAAAATTTCTAGCTCAATAGGATCGCGCCGCATAAGGCGCAGTGTATCGAAATAGGGAACGGGGAACCAATTTTGTCGCCCAACTGCACCGCCCATGCGACAACTTTGCATCGTCCGCGCAACTCTCTTGCTCTCCCCACGACAAAATTTGTTCGCAAAATTGCAAAATTCTGTTGACACTGCGTTCATCGTGCCGCAATATCTTGTACTAAGGACGCTGCCCGTACTTTTAGTTGGGTAGCTTTTGGATTTCGGGTCCCCGAAGTTAAAAGGGAAAATCGTTCACGGAGGAAACCTTCATGGCAACGAAAAAGAAGGCAAAAAAGAAGAAACATTAACCAACCGTTTGCGAGACGATATTTCGCAAGGGCCAGAATTTGACCAGCCTCTCAGGAGAAGCACCTCTTGAGAGGCGTTTCCGTTTCTGCAAGCTCACCGAAGGTCGTGGTTCAGTTTGCTTGTCACCCGCGGCAGCGGCCCTTTGTGTATGCGAAATTCTTTTTATCGGTCGCGGGCTGTGTCACAATACCAAGCATCGAGCCTGAGACTTCACCCATAAAAAATGAGCGCGAGAAAAAAAAGTGCGGGCAAGAATAAAACGGATGAAGTCTTCATCCCCGACAAACTTTATTTCCGCATCGGCGAAGTCGCCACGCTGTGCCGGCTGCCTGCCTACGTGTTGCGCTTCTGGGAGAGCGAATTTCCCCAGCTCAAACCGGTAAAAAGCAGCACCGGTCAGCGCATGTACCGCCGCCGCGATGTGGAAAGCGTTCTGCGCATCAAGCAATTGCTCTACGAACAGGGATTCACCATCGCAGGGGCTCGCCAGCAATTGCGTTCCGAGATGAAGCCCGACAAAGGGCAGTCTGCGATTCCATTTCCCACGCAATCGCCGGCCGAAATCCAGAACATTCGCCAGGGCCTGCGCGAGATTTTGAACTTGCTCTCTGCGCGGCGCACGGGATAGAGTTTTCCCCGAGCGGGCGCACCATTGTGGTGAGTTCGTCAGTTGTCCTACCCGGGTGTTGTAAATCTCGTCATCGGTAATCCCGTCCGAGGTGATCCATGCGATCCACGTCCAAGGCACTGTCCATCGATTCGACTTCTATTCACGGAATTTCCAACTCCGCCCGCCTGGAGAAATGCCTGGCAATGTATGCGACTGCCGGAATCGCCGCTGCCGGACTGTTTGCCGCGCCAATGGCCGATGCGGAGGTGATTTACACGCCGGCGCATATGGTCATGAAAGAAGGAGTCAGTTTCCCACTCGACGTCAATCACGATGGCATTACCGATTTCCTTCTCAGCAACGCCAAAGCTTCTTCGTTCGTGCAGAACTTTGGCATATTTCCGCAACCGCAAAATGCTGTTCTGGCCCAGGGCGTCTGCTTTACAACTGCAGGAATTCCGCCGGTCGCCGCACCTGCGGCGCTATCGGCCGGAGCTGAAATCGGACAGGGACGCCAGTTCGAATCTCGTGCCCCTTGCATGAGGTGGGACACATCTTCCGACATTCAGGGGCACTGGCAGGATGTGACGAATCGATATCTCGGTCTCGGACTCGTGATCGAGGGCAAGCTTCACTACGGATGGGCGCGACTCAGCACAAAGGGGAATCGTTCGTTCATAGCCGTTCTTACTGGTTATGCTTATGAAACCGAGCCGGGGAAGGCGATTGTTGCCGGCGATGAAGGGCAAACTACGCTGGAGTCTGAATCTGCCAAACCTAACGATGGAAGTACCGCCGCAGCTCCGCAGGCACTTACGCTAGGTGCGCTGGCGCTGGGATCCGCGAAATAGACGAACGATCCGGCAACTAAGCCGCCTGTTCGGGATTCGCCTTAATCAGCCCTGCGTTCGCGGCATCAAGCCGGATACGGCTCACGCGCGCAGTTTCGTGCAGCAAATCCTCGGTGGCGCGGCTTGCATCTCCTGCCATGACCGATCCCGCAGCCAATGCAAACCGCAGTGCGTCTGCCTGATCCTCGAAATATAAAACGACTTGCCCGGACATAGGTATTCTCCCGAGTTTGAATTACTTTCCCGCGCGGCGTGCAAAGAGCGAGACGAGTAGGGCGCGGTCTGACGAGGGTGACGCGATCGAACTTTCACTATTGTCGGCGAGCGCCATTGCAATCAAGGAGTGATTGTCTTGGTTCGCAGGGTATAGGAAGGGCATGGGAACGCATACCGTGGTGATTGGCACGACAGAAGACTTACGGGCAATTCGCCAAAGGGTTAGCTTACTGTCATCAAAATAAGGAAGTTAGAAATTGCCCGATGATCCCATCGAAGCGAACCCGAATATTGGTCGGGACGGGCAGATTTGAACTGCCGACCCCTCGCACCCCAAGCGAGTGCTCTACCAGGCTGAGCCACGTCCCGACTAGGAAGGAACCCGCCGCATCACATCCGCAGCGGATGGGGTTAACTTAAGAATTTTACCATCTGCGAGGTGGTTTGGTTCGTCTGCACTCGATTTTGTCGGCTCGAATTCTGTCTTAAGGATGGCACGGCCAGGGAAAAGGGTTCAAGTGCGGAGCAAACTGGAAATTCGCGGGGACCGTGATCTGCGCCCGCAGCTTGATGCGGGTCAATGCGCCCGTCTTAGGATCAGTCTTGTGGGAAGAAACATTAATCCTGAGTGTTCCCTTGCTCGCCTCATCTACTGCGTTGGTGTAGTCGGATAGTGCCTTATCCGGATCCGAAGTTCGATAAGACCAGAGGACATTCCCAATCAGGCCGAAGACCCGGTCGTAATCTGCCCGGTTCAGCAGAAATTTCATCTCGTGCGAATGGGCTAAAGAGGACTTGACGGTCTCGCCATACCCCGGCCCCAGCGTCTGATTTCCGTTGAAGCGCAGCGGAAGGTTCACGGGATAAATGTAATCCTTCGTGTTCGCCTCCGCCGGTACAATGTCCAGAAACCAGCCCTGCTCTTTTTGGCTCCTTACCCGAAACAGCAACCCTGCGCCCAACTCGCGCTCAAAATTATCACCGGCATTAAGAGCCACCTTAAAAGATACGAACTGGCAGGCCGCAGACGATTGCGCCTGCGCGCCAACCGCCGCGATTCCGCACACCAGCACCAACGCGGCCAGCAACCTCTGACGGCCATTCCATTCCGGCATAGATTTTGCTCACCGCTTCTTTCGTTTAGGCTTAGGAAGCGGTTTCTCCTCCAGCAACGCAAACTGAATCTTTTTCTCCACGGGATCGATGCGATCGACAATCACGCGAATTCGGTTTCCCAGACCATAAGTCTTGCGTGAGCGCTGGCCAATGATCTGCCGCGTGTTCTCGTGAAAAGTGTAGAAATCGTCGGTAAGCGTGTTCAGCGGGACCAGACCTTCGACAAACAAATCGGTAAGCTCCACGAAGAATCCGAACTTGGTGACGCTGGTGATCAGGCCGTCGAAGTCCTCCCCCACACGATCCTGCATGAACTTCGCTTTCTTCCACTCCATCAGATCACGCTCGGCATCATCGGCGCGGCGCTCGGAGTGGCTCGACTCCTCGGCAATGTTGTGCAGTTCGTCTATCTTGAGTGGCCCGCCCAGCGGCTCCAGCGATTCGCGGTGCGCAGCGTGATCGCGACGCTTGGACCAAGGAGAAGGCGCAGATTCGATGTCGTGCGTGTCTAATATCGCGGTCGCTGGCTTTGCCGGCACACTGGACGAGGCAGGAAAGACTCCGATTGGAACATCGCCATCATGCCGCTCTGCCGACTCGCGCAGCACATCCTTCAAAATCCGGTGCACAATTAAATCCGGATATCGCCGGATCGGCGAAGTAAAGTGCGTATAGCTCGGCGCGGCCAGTGCGAAGTGTCCAACATTCTCCTCCGAATAGCGCGCCTGCTTCAGCGAGCGCAGCATGAGATAGCTCAGGATGCGTTCCTCGGGTTTGCCCGCAATTTTGTCGGTTAACTTCTGATACATGCGCGGCGTGATGTGTACATCTTTGGGGATTTCGACCGTACGCGCCTGCTTGCCAGAAACCCGGGCCGCGCGGCGGTCGCTTTTGAACTGCACGCGATGAATCGGCAACGCTCCCACACCCAGCGAATATCCGAAGGTCGCAGCAATCACCTCGAAATCATAAACCCGCTTGGCATCCGGCTTTTCGTGAATTCGATACAGCGACGCGATGCGCTTCGACTCGAGATATCCGGCCACGCACTCGTTGGCCGAGAGCATAAATTCTTCGATCAGACGATGCGCAATGTCGCGCTCGGAGCGCGTGATGCTCTTCATCAATCCAAATTCATCGAACTCGATTACCGGTTCAGGCAAATCGAAATCAATCGAGCCGCGGCGCTGCCGCTTGCGATTGAGAATCATCGCCAGATCGCGCATCAGCTCAAACCCTGGAACCAGCACGGCATAGCGCTCGCGAGCAGCCGGATCGCCCTCCAGCACGGCATTCACCGCGGTATAGGTCATGCGCTCGGCAGAACGAATCACTCCCTCGCACAATTCGTAACCAACAATCTCTCCGTGCGGATCGATCTGCATGATGCAGGAAAGCACCAGCCGATCGAGTTTCGGGCGCAGGCTGCAAATGTCCGTGGATAGTTCGAGCGGAAGCATGGGCACGGCGCGGTCGGGAAAATAAGCGCTGGTGCCGCGCAAACGCGCTTCCTGATCGAGAGCGGAGTCGGGCGTGACGTACTGCGCCACGTCGGCAATGTGAACCTGCAACTCGAAATTACCGTTGGCTTGACGAGTTACGGTAACGGCATCATCGAAGTCGCGCGCGGTTTCGCCGTCGATGGTAACAATGGTCAACTCGCGAAAGTCGCGGCGATGGCCAAGTTCAGCGGCAGGAATGACAGGAGAAACCTCCTTCGCTTCTTCGAGCGTTGCCGCTGGAAAACGATGCGGCAAATGAAATTTCCGGATCGTGATTTCAACATCCACGCCGAAATCATCTTCGCGGCCCAGAATTTCAAAAACACGTCCGCGGGGATTTTGCGTGGGCGTAGGCCAGTCAGTAATTTCCACATCGACAACTATGCCTTCAAGATCATCCCATTGCGTACGCCGTGCGACCTCTTCGCCCAGCACGCGATCAACAGATTTCTTCTGAGGTTTCTGTGCCCTCTGTGGTTCAGCGTCTGAATCAATTACGGAGGATGTGGAGGAATCAGAGGAATTATCCGCTGCGGCATATTCCATCCCCGCGGGAATCACGATGTCCTGCGTAATCTTGCTGTCGATGGGCTTCACATAATTGTGGCGGCTGCCGTAATGAAAAACTCCGACCACCGTCGGATGGCTGCGCACCACCGAGCGCACGATGCGCCCTTCGGCGCGTCCATCGGTACGAGTCGCGATGATATCCACCAGCACGCGGTCTCCATGCATGGCATTGCCGATGGCATGAGGCGGAATGAAGATATCACCCGAGAGACGCGACTTCATCCCAGGCATCAGCGAACTCTGATCCGGAATAACGAAGCCGAAGCCATCGCGATGCATGGTCAAACGCCCGGCGACCAGATTTTTATCGGCAACAGGTTGCGGCAAAGCGTAACGGTCAGAGTTGAGTTGAACCAGCTCTCCCGAAGCAGCCAGCTTCTGCAAGCGCGAGTCGAGATCTCTGCGGGCATCTCCATGCAAGCCCAGTTCACGCACCAGCTGCTTATATCCGGCAGAGCGCTTCGGCTGGCGAGCGATATGTTTCAGGATAGTGGAGTCGGAGAGCATGAGGAGCGGCAGTCAGCTTTCAGCATACCGCGAACGCTCTCTGCCGTGGCTTACCATGTATCTCCACCGCCGCGCGGCGGCCATGCGCCCAACACGCGCCTAATCATCGCAATCTGGCCGGTGTGATAGCTGTTGTGCACAGCGAGCTGCCAGAGCAGGGCTTCAAGTGTTCTCGCAATTTCTGTGTGGCCCGGCTGGGTAGACTCAATCTGGCGGTCGAGCTCCACGCGCGGCAACTCGGCCATGGATGCAAAATCCGCAATCCACGCGGCAAATTGCTTTTTCAGCCGATCCCACTCCTCAGCATCCCGCAGAAACGGCGTCGCCGGAAAGCTTTCCGAATTGTGCTGTGGATACGGCGGCCTCTCGCCTCTGATCCGGCGTAGGTCATACTCCATCCAATAATTCATGTGAAAGACAAGCTGACCAATGGAGTGCAGAAAACCGTCAACCTGGCGCGCAGCAAGTTCCACGGAAACATCTTCCACACAAGCTACCGGATCGGCATGCGCGCCCTTGCCATGCAGAAGCTCAATCAATGCACGCGAACGCATGGAATAAGAATCTCAACGTCCCGCGAAATATTTTTCCATGAGTATCGCGCGATGATGTAACTCATGCCCGGCAATAATATAAGCCAGAGCCCGCACACTGATTGCATTCTTGTTCGCCACCCCGCGCCGCAACCAGGCCGCTTCGTCCAGATTGCGCAACAATGTAATCGTCGCCCGCCTCACCGCGATGTAGTCTTCAATAATCTCCGCCAGCGGCGCGCGCGCAAACGGACCGTTGCGCACGTAATCATCCTGCTCAAAGCCTTGCATCGGAGTAGCATCGGCGCGTGCGATTCGCAGAGCGCGATATGCGAATACTCTCTCCGTATCGCAGACGTGTCCCAGAACTTCCTTCGCACTCCATTTCTCGGGAGCGTAGCGGAAGTCGCCATCTTCCTCATCGCGGCTGCAAAGCAGCTTCATGGTCTCGCGCCGTTGCTCATCGAGCGCGCCCAGAATATCGTCGCCCTGCACCAAGGCAATGTAGCGGCCATAATAAGGCGCGTATTCGTCGGCTTGTGGTCTTGCCACGGTTAAAGTGGGAGGAGCGGCGACGGCTGGCTCAAGCATACAATTCTCCTTCACGGCTGGAACGGCTTTGGGGGAAATGAGCCCAAAGCATACTCCGATTCCCTGTGGAATGTTTTTCAGAACAGTCACATTCGGGAATCCTTACACGGTGACAAGGCCAAAATTGGAAGGTTAACCCTTCAATTGACTGCGACCGCCTGCCTTTATTAAGACGTATCAAGCTAGGAAACGTCATTGAAAATAAAGGGTTTTCCACAGCGCTCAAAGTGAGACGGCGGAGTACAATTCGGTTTGGTCACGCAAGTGCGGCACGTGATCCCTAATCCCAACAAGGAAAGGAACTTTGTACCCATGTGGAAGCCGACGAATCAGCCTCAGACGCCTGGGCGGCCAGCAGAGCCGGAGCGTCCAACCATGTCTACCCCGAGCACCCCTGCAGTTATGGCAAATGAACCTGCTGTGGCTCCACGTCCCGTTGCCACCACAACCACTACCGCCGACCAGGCAACCATCGGCAAGTCGCTGGTAATCAAGGGCGAAGTCACCGGATCGGAATCGCTTTATATCGATGGCCGAGTCGAGGGCTCCATCAACCTCGCCGGCAATCGTGTCACCATCGGGCGCAACGGCGTAGTTTCGGCCAATATTAACGCCCGCGAAATTGTCGTGCTCGGCAAAGTGCGTGGCAATCTCACCGCCAGCGACCGCGTCGATATCCGCAGCGATGGCTCGCTCACCGGCGACGTAGTCGCAGCCCGTATCTCCATTGAAGACGGCGCATTCTTCAAGGGCGGCATCGACATCCGCAAAGGCGGACAGCCGGGCCAGCAAAAGCCCAACGGCAAGGATGAGAGCGTTTCCGTGCCCGAGGCGGCAGCCGTCGGCGCAAGAGCGTAGGCTCGCAAGAGGCATTTCGGCAGCCTCAGCGGTCACAAAGATCAGCGGCGGATTTTCGCAGCAAATGCGAATATTCGCCGTTTTGTTTTTTTTGGAAGACTACGGCTGCGTTCCTGCCCCCAGAATCTCTTTCCCCTCATTCTGCGCGATCGCCGGGTAAGCGATCTTCTTCTTTCTCCGCAGATCGCTAGGCAATTGCGACTTCAGCAGCCACAAGCCTAAAGCGGACGCAGCAGCCCAGGTCACCGAGATCAAGGCCAGTTGCAGCAAGTCAGTCACGCGGCTGCCGTGGCCTGCCACCAGAGGCACAGCACTTTTTGCCACCGCCAGGCTGACGCCGCCTGCGGCTATTGCCGTGATCGCCGATTTCCCTAACTCATCCCAACGCAAGGTTCGCAACGAAACCATTTTTCGATAGTGCAGCAAAAATGCCAGCGCCAGGAGGTTGGCTGCGATGCCAATGTCGGAGGCAAACGCCAGGCCGACTACCCCATAGGCTCGAAACATAAATGAATAAATCGGCAACGAGGCAGCCGTGATAATCGTCACAGCGGCCATGGGCGTCAGCGTGTCACCGGCGGCGTAGAAGGCGCGGGCATAGAGCCCTTGCGCCGACCAGAGCGCCAGCGACAACGAAAACCAGAAAAAATAAACCGCCGTGGTTTGCGTGTCGGAAACCAGAAACCGTCCGCGCCGGTAGACCAAATCGATCAGCGGAAAAGCGGCAGCCATCATCCATCCGGTGGCCAGAAACGATGCCGCGGACACTCGATACACCGAGTCGTTCACCGTGCTGGCAAATTCTTTCAGCCGCTTTTCGTTAAACAATCGGGCGAAGAATGGCAATGACGCCTGTCCCGTGGCCTGCCCCAGCACCGCAATGGGCACGGCGAACAGGCGCTTGGCATAGTTAAGCCGGGCAATGTCGCCGACGCCGCTTGCAGCGTAATGGCGCAGGATCCAATCATCCGCCGTCACCAGCGAAACCCCGAGCATAAGCGGGACCGACATCCGCACCCACTCGCGAAACGCTGGATTCATGATGTCGAAAGATGGTTTGTATCCTGTGCCAATCTTCGCCGCTCCAATCACGCTGGCCAGAAATGGTCCCACAACACTTCCCGCCAGCGCTCCATAAGCCAGCGATGCGATTCCGAAACGATGACCTCCAATTACGCCGCCGAAAATAATGAAAATGTTGTAAAGCAGCGGCCCCATCGCGGGGAAAAGAAAAAGACGATGCGAAAGCAGAACCGCCGAAACCACCCCACCTACATAAAAGAAAATCTGCGCCGGCAGCAGAATGCGCGTGAGGTGCACAGTCAACTCCACCTGCATCGGCGAGAAGCCGCGAAACATCCAGCGCACAAACTGCGGCGTAAAAATTTCCGTAAAGATGGTCCCGACAACCATCACCGCGGTCATCACGGTAATGACCACCGAAAAAGTTTTCTTGGCGTCGGCGTCCCGCTTCTCAGCCAGAAAGCGCGTATAGATGGAGATGAATGTAATCGAGGCCGCGCCGCCCGCCACAATGTAGTTGAGCCAGTCGGGCAGAGTAAATGCCGCAACGTAAGCGTCAGTCTGAACACCTGCGCCGAATGCATAGGCAATGTACGCCTCGCGCACGTAGCCAATAACGCGCGACAGCATCACCGTCCCCATCAGCAACAACGTGGCCGAAAATGCCGTGTGCTGGTGCGACGGACGAAAAAACTTTAATAGCTTGCCCATTGAGCCGCGAATGCGCCGGCAATTTTGCTGAGTTGCGAGCCGGCTGATTTCTTGAAAAAGCCTATCAGAGGCTTGCCACTGCGGCAGCGCTTATCGCGAATTGATCTGAGGCTGTTCCCTAGTTGACACTGCTAATGTTTCCTACTTATTGCCCGATCGTCAGCACGACCTTGCCGTAATTTTTTCCCTCTTGCAGCAGTTTGTAAGCCTCAACCGCCGCTTCGAAATCGAAACTTCGCCCGACAACCGGACTCAGCTTCCGCTGCCCAATCCATTCCGAAAGCTGCTTCCACGCAGGCTGCATAATCTCGGGTTTGTTCGAAAGATACGTAAGCCACAATCCCTGAACACTCGCGGACTTTGCATACATCGCCCGCACGTCCAGTTGCGGTTGTTTGCCGGTCGCGGTTCCGTATTGAATAACGCGCCCAAAATCGCGCAGGCAGCGCAAGCTTTTCGCGGTATTTTCTCCGCCGAGCATATCGAAGACTGCATCCACGCCCTCGCCGCGCGTCTGGTTCTTTACCGCTTCCTCATAGTCCTGTCGTTTGTAGTTGATCCCATGCTGCAATCCAAGTTCCTTTACCCGCACCAGCTTTTCGTCCGCCGACGAGGTTCCATACATTTCAACGCCCAGAATCTTTCCAATCTGTACCGCCGCCGTGCCCACTCCTCCAGCCACCGCGTGGATAAGGACACGATGCGTTCTGCCCTCCGGATGCGGTTGGGTCATCCCCGCCTGCCAATACGCAAGATACGCGGTGAAATAATTTACGGGAAACGCGGCCGCCTGCTCATCGCTCCAATGGTCCGGAACAGGCCAAAGCTTGTCTGCATAAGCCGCAACCTTGCCGGCAAATGCCCCCCACTGGATATATCCCATCACCCGCCGCCTGCTGGCTTCTTCCACCCCGGCAAACTCTCGTCCCACAATGAACGGAGGCGGAGGAGTTCCCGGATAGCCGCCCTGCATCCCCATCAAATCGGCAAAATTCAGCCCACCTACGGCCACGCGGACAATCGTCTGGGCCGGCATGCGATCCGGCATCTGCACGGGTTCAGGAACATCCTGCAAAGCGAGCGCTTCCGGACCGGAGAGCCTGGTAATCACAACCGCTTTCATGTCGAAAGTTTAGCAGGAGAGCTTTGGCTGAATAAAGCGAGCGCCGGGAGACAACTTAAGTCACTCGCTCATGCCGATCAAAGTGAATCTTCTTGTCTTTTTGTCGGGAAATAGAAATTCGTAGGTGCCATATACATCGTAAGGATGAACGTCTTTTACCTTAACCTCCACCGTCTTGGCTTTGTAGTCTCCGGGCGCCAGGAGCGGGCTTAAGAAGTCTGCGGCCTGCAATTCATACTTCTTGCCGTCGATAACAACCTTCAGCCGGAGAGGATCGTGGCCATTCCATCGCGAAGAGCTGACGTGGATTACGACGGTATAGTCCGCTGGGTTGGGGTCCGTACCAGCCCAAGCCAACGCGGACAGCAACAACAATACAGCTGCGAAATTTCTCATAGCCCAACCCCCGGCCACACATCTCGAATTTTCCTGATCGAGTCGAACTTAGAACAAATTACTTACGCTTCCAAGTAGCTTCTTTAAGCCATCTATGCCGCCCAGGACAGCCTTCTCGAAAACGTCTCGAAATTACTTTCTTCTCCGGTCCTTTGCCTTCGGGTATATACTTTTGGCGTTGGTTTACTGAGGTTCTTCCGGCTAAGCCTCCACCACGGGCCGGGACGGGGCGTACATTCATTCCCCTAATTCTTGCGCGCCTCGCATACTGCAAGGCCAATTTCTGCCCGGGGCGGCGAGGAGATGGCACCGGTGCATCGCGCCAGAAGCTCCTCGAAGCCGCATCGGGGGAGGTTTATCTTGGATTTGATTTTGATTCGTCTTTTTTTTGTAGTCGTAGTTTCGCTTGCCTGCTACTTCATTGCGCCTTTTCACCTGCCCCAAACACAGGATGCGGCAGTCGGCGCGCTGGTCGGCGCGACGGTGGTACTTTTCGAGTGGAAACTTCGAACCGTTAGCCTGAAGCGTCTCATCGGCGCGGCCATCGGAAGCATCCTCGGCATCTGCGGCGCCTATCTCTTTGCCCTGGTCATTCGCAGCAGCGTCCCTGCCGGCAACACCCAGAGCTTTCTGCAAATCCTGGTGATGTTGCTAATGGCCTACGTTGGCCTGACCGTGGGCGCGAGCAAGGGCGACTTGCTGAACCTTGCCGCCCTCGGCGGCGTCTTCGGCGGCGAGAAGCAGGGTAAGAAAAGCTATAAGATCCTCGACACCAGCGTCATCATCGACGGCCGTATTGCCGACATCGCCGAAACCGGCTTTCTCGACGGCATCATCGTCACCCCCCAGTTCGTACTGCGCGAGCTCCAGCTCGTAGCCGATTCCGCCGACTCGCTCAAGCGCAACCGTGGACGCCGCGGTCTCGATGTTTTGCAGCGCCTCCAGAAAATGGCTACCCTCTCGATCCAGATCGTGGAAGACGATTTCCCCGCAGTCCGCGAAGTCGACCTCAAGCTGATCGAACTGGCGAAAGTCTACGAAGGCAAAATCATCACCAACGACTTCAACCTGAATAAAGTGGCCCAGCTACAAGGCGTGGAAGTCCTGAATATCAACGAACTGGCGAACTCGCTCAAACCCATTGTCCTGCCAGGCGAGATTATGAAGGTCTTCATCCTGAAAGAAGGCAAAGAATACAACCAGGGCGTCGCTTATCTGGACGACGGCACCATGGTCGTGGTCGATAACGCTCGCAAGATGATCGGCAAGACGATCGACGTCTCCGTGACTTCCGTATTGCAGACCACCGCTGGAAAAATGATTTTTGGGAAGTGGGATGAGCGCGCCTTTGCCCGAACCAGCCCGGTGCAGTCTGCCGTACCGATCATGCCTACTCCGCCAAGTTCGGCCGCGGTTGTGGTTCCCGACACCTTGCCGGAACCGAAACCGGCTCAGCCTTAGGGCGCCCCGGCGGTGACCGATGCTACCGAAATCGTGCTGCCCTTCAGCACGCCCATAACTTTTACGCGTTGTCCCGCTAACCGTTTCAGCGCCTCGGCTTCGCCGTCGAGGGTATACATTTTTTCGCCATCTACCAATGCAAAATGCTCGCCGCTGTGAACGCAAGCCCGAGTGCAATCGCCCGCCGCCAATCCCACAGCCGCCGAGTGTTTCGCCCCACAATGCGTGTCCGTGACGATTCCTTCATAGGATTGAGCCTGATCCGCCGCCACCTGCCCCAGCACAGGTTGAGCCAGATCCGATTCCGGCATGGCAGCGCCAGCTGCGGCTCCGAAGGTTGCAAACAGGAGGGACAGTCCACACGCAACCGCACCGGTCACGGTGAGCACTTTAATCCAGAAGTGAACCTTCGCATGTTTCATCAGTAGTTTAGTGCAAATTCTTGCCGGAAGGTTGCTAGACCGCAGGGCATCCTAAGCCGTTTCGGGTCTTTCCTGTAGACACAAAACGTCACTTTTCGAAGCCCGGGAAAAATCTCTTCCGGTAACCAATCGCTCGTTCGTATTTGAAACTCGCGATGCTGCACTCGTATACTGGCAAACCGCGATGAAAGTAGCCGTCATCATTCCCGCAGCCGGGCTTGGAACCCGCATGTCACCCGTGCCCGTTGGAGCGAAGCCGGCAAAAGCTCCGCCTTCCAAGCAATTTACCGAGCTCGCAGGCACACCAATCCTCATCCATACGCTGCGCAAGTTCGCGGCTTCCAGCGCGGTGAGTGAGATCTGGATTGCCCTGCGCGAAAACGAAATCGCTGGATTCCGCATCCAGCTGGAAAAAGAAGCTGAAAAACAAACGAAAGATCTTAATAAAAAAATTGAACTCGTCATCGGAGGCGAGCACCGGCAACAATCGGTGGAGCACGCTCTCAATGCGATTGCTGCCGCCCCGAACGATGTCATTCTCGTGCACGATGCTGTGCGCCCTTTTGTGACCGAGGAAATCATTCACGAAGTAATCGAGGCGGCAAAAAAGTACGGCGCCGCCATCGCCGGATTGCCCGCCGTGGATACTGTGAAGCAAGTCGAGCGTACAGCCGATGGCGCACTAATCAAAGCCACGATTCCGCGCGCCGGTGTAGTCATGGCGCAAACTCCGCAAGGCTTTCGCTATGAAGTGATTAAGAAAGCCTTCGACGAAGCTTCCGCCGACGGATTCACCGGAACCGATGAATCGTCGCTGGTCGAGCGTTCCGGCCACGATGTCGCTGTAGTGATGGGTTCGCCGCGCAATATCAAGATCACAACCCCGGCAGATATGGACCTGGCCGAATTCTATTTAGGGAAATGACCACGGATTTTCACGGATCAAAATCAAAGCTGCCGAAACTTCTCATGATGGCGTTTAGCGAACGAAAAAAAATCAGTGTAAATCCGCGCAAATCTGTGGCCAAGGTCTCCGCATGAAAATCGGCTACGGCTTCGACTCACACGAGTTTCGTCCCGGCATTCCGCTAAAAATTGGCGGCATTACGCTGCCGCATAATAAGGGGCTCGGCGGCCACTCCGATGGCGACGTGCTCCTTCATGCCATCACAGATGCTCTGCTAGGCGCCATTGCCGCGCCCGATATCGGCGCACTGTTTCCACCCTCCGATCCCAAGTGGAAAGGCGCGGATTCAGCAGTATTCCTGCGCGAAGCGCTGAAACGTATGCGCGCTGCGGGATATGGCATTGCAAACATCGACTCCAGCCTGATTCTCGGCGCTCCCAAGATTGGGCCGCACTCCGCAGCGATTCGAGCGCGCGTAGCTCAATTACTGGACATTCCTGCCGATTGCGTCGGATTGAAGGCAAAAACTCCGGAAGGCTTGAATCTCGATAACGCGGCTATTGCGCATGTAGTCGTGCTGCTGGAAAAATCGAAAAAACCGAAGAAGCTGCAGAAAAAGAAAAGATAACCTCAGCTCTTAAGCTCACTCTTCAATTCTTCGCGCCGCGTTTCCGAGGCCTCGATCAAGGCACGGAAAATCTTGCGCGAAGCTTCGTCATCATCCACCGAACGTTCCGGATGCCACTGCACTGCCAACACAAAGTGATCCGGCTTTGTTCCTTCCAGCGCTTCCACAATGCCATCCTCAACGCAACGAGCTACGATGCGTAGGTCACTGCCAACTGCACCGGCAGATTGGTGATGCGAAGAATTCACCGGAATCGCGAGTTCAGGTTCAGAAGCAAGAATCTCACTCAGCCTGGAGTCCGGCTCAACTTCAATTTTGTGCGCGACTGCAACATTCTTTCCCGCCTCATGATCAATACGCGTTCGCAATTCTTCTGGCAGAACATCCGGAATGTGCTGCACAAGCGATCCCGAGCGGTACACATTCAAGCTCTGCAAGCCGTAGCAAATCCCGAGAATTGGCTTACGGACGCTGTAAGCATCATGCAACAGCAGTTCATCGGCCGCTTCCCGAAGAAGATCCGGCGCTGCCGTGCGCAAAGAGCGCTCTGCTTTGAACTTCGCAGGATTGACATCGGCACTGCTGCCCGGCAACAGCACCGCGTCGCAACTTCCAACAATTTTTTTAATGTCGCCTGTGCTCAGATCGAGCGCAACGCGCACGGGCTCTCCACCAGCCAAAGCAACAGCGCGTTCATACTGTGGAATCGAGCGCTCCGCATATTCGCGATTGATCGAGTGCGGCATAGGAATGGCAATGCGCGGAGGCAAAGACATGGTTAGCTGACCCTCTCAATGGCGGCCAGCGTCTTCGTCTGCCGGTAATGCCGGATTTCCATCGCGAACGCGCTCACAAAAATGATGCAACCCGCAACCAGCGCCACAGGCAGGGCAATATGGCGGTAGGCCATTGCCATCTCAGGGTGAACTCCGCGCACAAGCGATACGATCACGATCCCTACGATACTCAGAAAAAGACTCACGGCGAACGAAAGCAGCGTGCCGATGAACGTGACCAATACAACGCGCACCGGAATCGCATACCAGCGCGGAGTGCGCGGTTGAGCTTTCATCGCCATACTTCTAACCTACACCATCCGACGCTGCCTCATCGACTCACTCCGGCTAACGTCATCCCGCAGAGGATGGTTCTGGAATCGCTTCAATCCGCCCCAGCAAAAAAACATAGCCCAGAATTCCCAACACTAAAATTACAGTCGCAGTCACGAACGCAGCCGCGAACGAATGCGAAGCCGAAACAATGTAACCGGTCGCAATCGGCGCAGAGATCGCTGAGATCTGCCCGCAAAGATTCACCGCCCCGGCAAGCGTGCCCACGCTCTCCCTGGGCGAAATCAGTGAAGGAACCGTCCACGCCACAGGCGCAGCTGCCGCCAATCCTCCCAACGCAAGGCTGATCCAGATCAATGCCGCAAGCGTGGTATGAGCGCTCGCCGCGCCGAAGATGGCGAGCCCGCACGACATTCCTCCGACCAAAACCGTCTGCCGGACCCGGTTCGCATCGAATCCGCGGCGGATCAAATCATCCACCAGCCAGCCACCCACCAGCACGTCCGTAAACGTGGCAAACAGCCAAGGGACGCTCGTGTAAAAAACCGAATGAAATAAGTCCGCGTGCAGCGAAACCGAAAGATAACTTGGCAGCCAGGTCAGCAATAAAAAAAAGGTGTAGTTATAAGCTCCCCATCCCAGTGCAAGTCCGTAAACTTTTTTCTGGCGCAGCAAGTAGCCCAGCGAACTTCCTCCTCGCGTCTTCGTCCGATCCTCCGGTTGAGCCCCTCCCTGCACAATAAATTCGTGCTCTCGCGGCGTAAGTTTACGATCCTCAGCCGGATTGCAGTACACGGTATAGAACAAGCAAAAATAAAGGAAACTGATAAAGCCAGTGGCCGCGAAACTCCATCGCCAGCCAAAGTGCAGCAGAAGCAATCCAATCAACGGAACACCGATCGCCGTGGAAAATTTTGCCGCAGCATCCGTCAATGCCGTTGCCAGGCTTCTCTCCTGCTTCGTAAACCAATAGCCCAGAGCTTTGGCATTCGCGGGGAAAGTAGGAGACTCGCTGATTCCCAATAACAGCCGGGCCCCAAAAAACCAGCTCAAGCCGGGAGCAATGGCTGCTGCCAAAGAAGAGAGGCTCCAAAGCAGCGCACTGGCACGCCCCACCAGCTTCACTCCCCAACGGTCGAGCAATACGCCGGCAGGCATTTGCATCAGCGCATAAGTCCAACTGAATGCACTGGAGAGATAGCCAAAAGCTATGAGCGACAAACCAAATGAATCGTGAAGCGCATCCCGCGAAACCGATAAATTGATCCGATCAAAAAAATTGACCAGCACTCCAAGAGATAACAGGAAGGCGATCCGCCATCGCCGTCGAGGTACATGTGCTCCAGCTAAATCCGCGTTGACCATCACCGGACACCCTTGCTGCCGCCGCTCATTAACTCCGGCATCGCATATTGCAGCCCCTGCACCACACCACGCAATTCGGCCAGACCCTTTAGCCTGCCCACATACGAATAGCCAGGGTATGACTTCTTATCGCCGTCGTCAGCCAAAAGATGACCGTGGTCGGGACGCATTGGGATCTCATGATCCGCCCTGCCCGAACGCCTGCGTTTCGTCTCTTCTTCCAGCAAAGCGCGGATCAAGCCCACCATATCGGAGCTGCCATGCAAGTGCTCGGCTTCGTGAAATATTCCTTCAGCTTCCCTCATTACCTGCCGAAGATGGGCGAAATGAATGCGCGGCGCAAATTCGCGGACCATGGCTAACAAATCGTTATCGGCTCGCGCTCCGAATGATCCCACGCAAAACGTCAGCCCATTCTCCATCATGTCGCAGCCCGCAAAAATCGCTCGTACATCGTCAGCAGTTGAGACCACGCGCGGAATACCAAACAGCGGCAGCGGCGGATCGTCGGGATGAATCGCAATCCGCACGCCGACCTCTTGTGCCACCGGAACAACTTCCCGCAAGAATGCAATGAGGTTATTGCGCAATTCGCCGATGGTAACGCCGCGATATTCCGCAATCAACCGGCGAAGCGCCTCGCGATCGTACGAAACCCCAGCCCAGGGCAGTCCGGTAAGAATGGCGTGTTCCAGGCTAGCCCGGAGCGCCTCCGACATGGACTTAAAACGCTCATGGGCCTTACGCACTTGCCCTTCGGAGTAGTCGGCCTCGGCATTTTCGCGGTGCAAAATAAACAGGTCGTACGCAGCGAAATCCACTCCATCGAAACGCAGCGCAAATCCGGTAGTCGGCAAAAGCCATTGCAGATCGGTTCTCGTCCAATCCACGGCCGGCATGAAGTTGTAGCAGATGACGCGCATTCCTGCCTTCGTGACAGTAGCTAAAGTGTCCTTCCATGCGGCAATGAACTGCCGGCAAGCTCGGGTTCGCAGCTTGATCGAATAGTGGACCGGAATACTCTCTACCACCGACCATTCCAGGCCCGCCGCGAGAATCGCGTCTTTTCTCTTCAGCACTTCATCCAGCGGCCACGCTTCACCGCGATAAAGATGGTGCAATGCAGAGACAATCCCGGTCGCGCCCGCCTGCCGGATGTGATTCAACGGAATCGGATCGTGGGGTCCGAACCACCGCCAGGTCTCCTTCATAGCTCGGCGTCACCGTTCTTATCCATTTTCATCAACGCGCAAAGCGCGCCGCATCACGCTGCGCAAATTCTACAGCGAGCAGCCATACCGCAAAGCGAAACCCGCTTTTAGAACGTAGTCGCTACTGTAAAGCGGAAAGTTTTGCGCGGTTCGCGCAATAGGAAACTTGGCGCGTAATGATTGACGGCCAGGTGATAGGTATATTCTCCGGCGGAGGTCAGGAAGCAACCGCTCGGCCCGCAGGTGTGCGGGAACATGCCGGTCGTGATTGGAATCGGCGGCGTCGCCGGACTATCCAACCGCAACGGGTTGTAAGCCCAGTAGATGCGGAACGGCGCATTGATGATCGGCAGGAACATCTGGAGCTCGAGTCCAGTCGACATTCTCGGCCGCCAGTTCGTCGTTCCCAAAACCTGCAACTGATCCGAAGGCTGCGGATTCAAAATGCTTCCCGGCGTGCAACCGGTGCCCGTCGCAGTGCCCGTCGCCTGGCTGAGCGTGGGACAGCCGAATTGCTGGCTGATCACCTGATCGTATTGCACCTGCGCAATCTGCAATTGCGAAGGCCGGACAATAGGATCGATTCCCAAATCCATGAATGGCGCTACCGCCACTGGCCCATAAATCGTGATGCGGTATTCGAAGTTGGTGACAACGCTCAAATCCCCGCCCGGGAAAGTGATTTGATCTACCGGGATGGGAATCGTCAAATTGCCGAGCAGAGGATTCAGTGGATTCTTCAGAACCGGGGTTCCATCAGGATTTGTAAGCGTGATCGATCCCACACTCGGCAGGAAGGCGACCGGCGATACCGAACGAATGTCGAAGCCGCGGAGATCGTTCTCGCCACCGAGGTACGCGCGCTGGAATGGCGGCGCAACTAAGCCGCCATAACCGCTAATGAACGATCCCTGAACGTTGAATCCCAAAGCGTTGCGCCGGTTCTGGACCGGAATAAATTTCTTGTACTGCACGATGGGGCGAATCGAACGAATCGTTCCGCCAATTCCAGCCAATTCAGCGCCCGCAGTGAACTGCTGCCCATGGTGAGGTGAAATTGGGCTGTCGATGGTGTTGAAAGAGAAGTTGGGGAAAATCTTGCTGGTGATAATTCCATCGAGCGCCACGGGACCGGAAATGCCGCGGAACGCCAGGAACTCGAACAGGTTTCTCGAGGCCGAACTCAAGGCCAGCAGTGAAGAGCGGTCAAACGAATACGTAATACCCACGCGCTTGAAAGAACGGTGCAGCGGATAGCTCAACGAAGATGTGAATCCAGCGCTCGACTGCGTGTAATTTTGCAGGTTTTGCAGCACCGTGTTCGGCAGGTTGTTCTCGTTCTGTCCGCGGAAAATGGATAGCTGACGCGCCTGGTTGTAACTGACCCGGTTTACATAAACGTTAAAGCCGAATTGCAAAGGCTTGTCGAACATATACGGCTCGGTAAAGCCGAAGCGCACGCTGCGCGCCAGATTTCCCAGGCTGGCCTGCACCGAAAGCGTTTCGCCGAGACCCAGGAAGTTGTTCGTCGCATAGTTGATGCCGACGAATGCGCCTTCCAGCCCGCTGACACCACCATTCAGGCCGACGCTGTTCTTACCCTTTTCGTGGACCTTGAGCGTGAGGTCGACCAATCCATCTTTCTCGTCGAGCTTGCGGTCGGTAATATTGGGATCTTCCGGCTTCAGCTGATCGAAATATCCCAATTGATTCAAGCGCAACAGGCTTAACTCCCAAAGGTGCGAATTGTAGATGTTTCCTTCTTCCAGCGCGATTTCGCGGCGAATCACCTTATCGCGCGTGGTGGTATTTCCCTGGAATTCAATACGGCGAACGTAGAACTGCTTGCCTTCGTCCACGTCGACATCTAGAAAGATCAGCTTCTTATCGTCGTCAAACCGAGTCTCAGGCACCGACGTAAAGTTGATGTAACCCTGTTCGCCGTAAGCTTTACGCAGATTTTCCAGTCCCTTGCCGATCTTCTCCTTGCTGAAAATTTCACCGTCTCGAATCGGAAACAGGTTGCGCAGCGCCTTGGTATTTTGCACCGCTTTGTTGTTCTTGAACGAGATCGACCCTAGCGTATAGCGGTCGCCTTCTTCAATCGGCATGATAATGTCGACCGACTTACCCGGCCCGGATTGGACGAGCGGGATGTGCGTCCCTTTGTGCCCGGTATCGTGAATCTGAGTCTTGGGCTCGTTCACGATTACTTTGAAGTAGCCGCGATTCTGATATTCGTTGCGGACGCGTTCCGTATCCTCGTCCAGCTTGGTAGCGTCGTAAGTTCGCGCGAAAATATCCTCCAGAAAGATCGAATGCGGGACGCCAATGGGACGCAAGTTCTTCATCGCATACCGCAGAATTCGCGTCTTCACGTTCTTGTTGCCTTCAAACTTGATCTTCCCGACCTTCACCTTCGGTCCTTCTTTAATCACAAAGGTGATACCCACTGCGGCGGGAGGAATTTGCCGCACCTCGGTCCGAATGGTCGAAAACTGGTGGCCGTGCTCGGACAGCAGGCCTTTGATCGTCACTTCCGCCTTTTTCACCTTCGTCGGGTCATACTGGTTCTCCACCGTCAGCCCGACCTTAGCTTCCTTGAAGCGGTCCAGTACATCGCTGGTGGTGACCGAACTCAGGCCTACATAATTAATCTCGCGGATCGTCGGCTTTTCCTTCACCTGAATGGTGAGCCGCCAACCCTTGGTGGTTTGCTCGCGCGTAAAACGAATGTCTTCGAAGTACCCGGTGTTCCACAGCGCGTTGAAATCGCGCTCCAACGAGGCAGGCTCGTAAATATCGCCAGGGTGAGTAAAGATTCGCGCCAGAACGGTTTCTTTTGGAATCCTGCGGTTGCCGGTAACGTCGATCTCGGAAATGATGTCGGTTTGCGACCAACTGGCAGCCGGGAGAAAAATAGCCAACAATACTCCCAGCGTCCCCGCCAGTCGCATCATTCGCCGGCAAGACGCCGCGAAAGAAGAGGATGGGGTGCAAGCGCCTCCAGAAAGGCCACGGCCGTTCTCAGGCACAACAATATCCTTATGAAAGCGAAAGCGAATCGCTACGACCTCAGCCTCTGGGATGTGGGAAAACGATCATTATACGGTAGAGAAAGAAAAAAAGGTCTAACTTGCCACTCTTTCCGGTGGCTTTATCTGGAATTACATAACTCCACTTCAACCAAGACGGAATAAAACGTGGCGGAGTTGCCCAAGCCCGAAAGTTTTTCTGAAATCGTCAGATAACGCGGCACGGACGCCCCTTCTGCATCGCCTAATTATAAAGCGTTCTCACTCAACCGCCGCGGCAAGAAAATAAAAATGGGCGACCTGTAGGGGTCGCCCGTGGAAGTGCTTTTTGCAATGCCTATTGCGCCTACGGTCACAAGCAGCCGCCATGACATGTTGGCTGCTCAGCGGGCTGACGAACAGCAGGCCACCTGCGAGGGCCTATTTCAATTCCAGCACTTCTTTCTCTTTCCCCTTGCTCATCTCTTCCATCTTTCTGATCTCATCGTCCGTGAGCTTCTGAATCTCTTCGAGAGAGCGCTTCTCGTCATCCTCATTAATCTTCTTGTCCTTCATCGCCTTCTTGATGGCATCATTGCCATCGCGGCGAATGTTCCGCACCGCCGTGCGATGTTCTTCCAGCACCTTGTGCAGATGCTTCACCATATCCTGGCGGCGCTCCTGGGTGAGGGCCGGCACGGGAACGCGAATCATCTTGCCATCGTTCATAGGATTCAGCCCTAGTTCGGCCGAGCGGATTGCCTTTTCAATCACCGCCATCTGCGACGTATCGTAGGGCTGCACGGTGATCATCTGCGGCTCCGGCGCGTGCACCTGCGCAATCTGGTTCAGCGGCATCTGCGACCCGTAATAGTCGACGCTCACGCCGTCGAGCATATGCACCGACGCACGGCCGGTGCGCGTGGCCGCCATCGCCTTGCGGAAGTCTTCTACAGCTTTCTCCATGCGCGTTTTCAGCTGCGCGTAAGTTTCTTTGAGGCCGGGAATCGCGGCCATTGTGGCTTGAGCCATATTGTTAGCCCCGTAAAATGGTAAAGAATCAAAACGCTAAATTATAAACCTAAAGAAAGCTGCCACGGATTTGCTCCGGATCATCACGGATTAGAAATCAAAAAATCCGCGAGAATCCGGTGAAAATCCGTGGCCAGGTCTTAAGCGCCCACCCTCGACCCAATCTTCTCCCCGCTTACCACGCGCCGTATATTTCCGTGCTGGTTCAGGTTGAAGACGATGATGGGCAGGTTGTTGTCCTTGCACAAACTGATGGCCGTCGAATCCATTACATTCAGCCCCAGCCGCAGCACATCCATGTAGGTGATGTCGGTAAACTTCTTGGCGTCCTTCACCTTCATCGGATCGGCGTCGTAAATGCCGTCGACTTTCGTGGCCTTGAGAATGGCTTCCGCTTTAATCTCCATCGCGCGCAGCGAAGCCGCCGTGTCCGTGGAAAAATAAGGATTGCCCGTGCCGCCGGCAAAAATCACAACGCGCCCCTTTTCCAGATGCCGCATGGCGCGCCGCCGGATGAATGGCTCCGCAACCTGCTTCATCTCAATCGCCGATTGCACGCGGGTATAAACGTTTTGCTTTTCCAGCGCGTCCTGCAAGGCCAGCGCATTGATTACCGTGGCCAGCATTCCCATATGATCGGCGGAGACGCGATCCATCTCCTTCGCCTGTTCGGCGACGCCGCGAAAAAAATTCCCTCCGCCCACCACAATGGCCAGTTGCACGCCCAGCTTGTGCACCTCGGCCAACTCGGCGGCGATTTCGTGAATGCGCGCCGTATCCACGCCAAAACCCTGATTCGCAGCCAGGGCTTCTCCGGAAATCTTGAGTAGAACGCGTTTGAAGGCAGTAGGCACGAAGTCAGTGGTCAGTCTTTAGTTGCGATTTTTCAGCTCTCAGCCAGTTGCCCTCCGGCGGACCGAAGGCACACTGTTCTCTCGACCACAAAAAAGGCGCCCTTTCGGACGCCTTGTTATTACTCTGATTTTTGTTCGGAAGGCTTGGTGATTGCGACCGTCTCACTCGCGTCACCGACCTTGAAGCGCGCGAAGCGGCGCACGCTGATGTTCTCGCCCAGCTTGCCGATCTTTGCCGCAATGAGCTGCGCAATCGACATGGTCTGGTCCTTGATGAAAGGCTGCTCCAGCAGGCAGACCTCTTCATAGAACTTTTCCATCTTGCCGTTCACCATCTTCTCGGCAATGTTGGCAGGCTTGCCGCTCTTAATCGCTTGATCCAGGAAGATGTCCTTCTCGCGGGCGAAATCGGCTTCCGTCACATCCTCTTTGCGAACATACTTCGGATCGCTGGCCGCAATATGCATCGCGATATCATGCGCCAGCTCCTTGAAGTCGTCGGTGCGCGCCACAAAATCGCTCTCGCAATTGACTTCCACGAGCACACCGATCTTGCCGCCGGCGTGAATGTAGCTGGTTACCGAGCCTTCACTGGTCACGCGCGTGGCCTTCTTGGCCGCAACCGAAACGCCCTTCTTGCGCAGGATCACAACTGCCTGCTCCATATCGCCTTTGGCTTCGGTCAAAGCCTGCTTGCAATCCATCATGGGAGCTCCGGTCTTTTCCCGGAGATCTTTCACTTGTGTCGCTGAGATGTTCACTGTAGTCGTACCCATATTTCCTTTTCTGTAGAGACGTAACTTGTTACGTCTCTTTCCAGCCAAATGCAAACTCGCCGTTGCCAGCAGGAGAGGTTGCAAGCAACGTCTCCAGTTTCTTACGATACGTTCCTTACGATGATTAGATGCCGCTCTACAAACTTTGACCCGCGCCGGGACTAATCTTAACCATGACCCGCGCGGGTCTGAATTCCAAATGCCCGGTTTGTTCTAGATATTGGGTACTCGCAACTGGATACTGCCGCTAAACCGTCTGGCTCTCCACCTTGGGAATATCAGCCTCTTGATTCGCAACCGGTTTCTTCTGCGCTCCCCGTCCGCTCATCACATCTTCCATGCTGATGTCTTCCATCCCGTCAACCGCCCCATCTTCTCCGCCGTGCATTCCAAATCCAACCGTGGCCACTTCCTCCGGCATGTTTGCCAGAGCCTGTGCATGTTCCGCGGCCGCGCTCATGTCGGCGATCTGCTTATCGCTCATCAACTGCGCGCCCTCGGCAATCGACTCCGAAATCTTCGAAGTAAACAATCTGATCGCCCGCAGCGCATCATCGTTGCCCGGAATCACGTAATCCACTTCCGTGGGATCGCAGTTCGTATCAACGACTGCAACCACCGGAATACCCAGTTTGCGCGCCTCACGCACTGCAATCTGCTCTTTGTTCGAGTCGATCACAAAGATTGCGTCGGGCAAGCGGTTCATGTTCTTGATGCCCGCCAGGTTGGCCTGCAAATGCTTGCGCTCGCGCTCCAGTTTGATGACTTCTTTTTTCGGCAACAGCTCGTAGCGGCCATCCGTGGCCATCTCGTCGAGCTCTTTCAGCCGTTTCACCGACTTCTGCACCGTAACCCAATTCGTCAGCAGTCCGCCCAGCCAGCGCTGGTTAATGTAGAACCCGCCGCACTTGGTCGCTTCTTCGGCGATGGCGTCCTGCGCCTGGCGCTTGGTTCCCACGAACAGCACAATCTTGCCGTCGGCCGCCAGATCCTGCACGAATTTCGACGCCTCTTTGAACATCTTCAGCGTCTTCTGCAAATCGATGATGTAAATTCCATTGCGCTCTCCGAAGATGAACTCTTTCATCTTGGGATTCCAGCGTTTCGTCTGATGCCCGAAGTGAACACCCGCTTCGAGCAACTCCTTCATGGTGATAGTAGCCAATGAACCTCCTTATTTAGTCTGCATCGGGAGACTTGTTCTCAGTACCGAGTACCCAAATACCCAGCAAACCGCTGGAAACTGAATACCGGCAACTGGGTACTGCTTCCCGATTGCCATTCCCGTCCCCGCGCCGCGAGGCACGAGAAGAATTGAACACCTAAAAACTAGCTCTTAGCCTTCAGCAAAAGCCAAACCTTGTCATTCCGACCTCCGAGCGAAGCGAGGGCGGAGGAATCTCTACCCAAATCGCTGTCGCCGAAAGCCAAAACCGCGTCCAGCAATTACCGCTTGCTGAATTGGAACCGTTTACGCGCGCCCTTCTGACCGTACTTCTTCCGTTCTTTTTCGCGCGAATCGCGAGTCACGTGACCCTCGGACTTCAGCTTGCCGCGCAGCTCCGCGTTGAACTGCATCAACGCGCGCGCAATGCCCAGCTTAACCGCATCGGCCTGGCCGCGTACTCCGCCCCCCAGCACGCTGGCGATAATGTTGAACGAAGCTCCGGTATCGGTGGACGCCAAAGGCGCCTTGGCCGCCGACCGTTGTGCCGGAGTCACAAAGTACTCCTCGAACGCCCGCCCGTTCACCTTGAAATCGCCGCTGCCCGGACGCAAATATACTCGCGCCACCGCCCGCTTCCGCCGTCCCGTTCCGTAGTACTGAACTAATTCTGCCATGCTAGCTCTAAGCTCCTAATCTCGTTACCAGCTCGTTGTCATCCTGAGCGCAGCCGCTTTTCAGGCGGAGCGAAGGATCTGCCGCTTATCTGCTCTCGCCTACGAAACTGCTACCTTCTTCGGCTTATAAGCTTTCGCCACCAGCTTGAACTCCACCGGCTTCTGCGCCTGGTGGGGATGCTTATCGCCCTTGTACACATTCAGCTTGCTCAGCATATGTGCCGCGAGCTTGTTCTTGGGCAGCATGCGCCGCACCGCCAGTTCAATGATCGTTTCTGGCTTGCGCACAATCCGCTTGTTGTAATCTTCAGTACGCAGCCCACCCGGATAACCCGTGTAGTGGTGATACTGCTTCTGCTCCGACTTCACGCCAGTCGTCTTCACCTTCTCGGCATTGATCACAATCACATGATCGCCAGTATCGAGGAACGGCGAGTACTGCGGGTTCTCTTTGCCCATGAGGATGCGCGCCACCTGCGAGGCCATGCGCCCCAGCGTCTGACCATCCGCATCCACGACGTACCACTTGCGCACAATTTCCCCGGGTGACGGGAAATAGGTTGACATCGGAATCTCCCAGAATGAAAAAAATTGCGAAACGCGATTGAAACTTACAAAGAAGACCGCTCGTTGATTCTCCAGCGAGGACGCCAGACCATCAGGCGGGCAACCGCGAGACTTCCCAAAGCTTTAAAGATACCGGACTACGCAAGGAATTGTCAACGCAGAGTTAATGAAGGTGGAGTCCTAAAAGTGTATTGACGGCCGAAAACTGCCTTTCTCACTCGTACGCCAAAGCGTCAATCGGATCTTTCTGCGCCGCCTTGTACGCAGGATAAATCGCGCCGCAGGTCGCCCCCACAATCGCAATAACCGTAGCCCGCACCATCCACACGGCGCTCTGATCGATGTGCACCAGTGGCCAGCGCTGCTGAATTCCTATCCGTGCCGCCAGGCTGATCGCAATGCCTACGGCAATGCCGACCAGCGCCAGCACTACAGTCTCGCGCAGAATCACATTCATGATGTAAAACTTCGACGCACCCATCGACTTCAAAATCCCAATCTCGCGCGTGCGCTCCATTACAGCCGTGTACATCGATTGAAAAATCACCAAAAAGCCGATTACGAGACTTACGCCGATTACCACGCCAATAAAAGGCCGGAAGCCCGGCAGGCGGCTTGGCGTCATCATGCTCAAATAATCGGATGTCGACAGCACCGAATACTTTTCCATCCCCGGCTGTACCTTGATTTCATTCACCACCACAGCGGCATTATCGGGATTGTCCAGCTTCACGTAGAAGACAGACGCTTTGTCCTTAGCCCCGATCAACTCCTGTAGCGTGCTCATGGGGATAAACTTCCGCGCCCCGCGCCCGTTCTCCACGATTCCGCAAATACGAAACGGCTGGTTCAGAATTTCCATCGTGTCGCCCACCTTCACATGTTTTTGGCGCGCGATGTAGTCGTCGACTAATGCGTCGTTTGGTCCTTGGAAAGGCCCACCCTGCACATACTGGAATGCTCCGCCCAGAGCCTGAAAACTGTCGATATCGATGCCATCGATCACTTCCAGGCCACCGCTGGTCGCAATCTGCCAGATGATCGGGCTGACCACTTTGACATGCGGAAGCTGGCGCAAAACATCCGCCACCTTCGCCGACACCGGAGCACCGCTAATCCCAGCCAGGAACGACGATCCCGGCGGCTGCACAATCACGTCGAATCCAATGCCGGAAGTGCGGAATTTCTGATCGTTCATGATCCCGTAGCAAAGTCCCACGATCACGAGGATCAAAGTAACTTCCAGCGCAATGGCCACAATGCTGATCAGCGACCGGATTGGCCGATGCACGAGGTTGGCGACAACCATTTTATTCATCATGGGAGAAGCACTCAGCCGTCAGCACTCGGCATTCAGCCAAACAACAATAAGGGAGATTTCAAAATTCTTAAAGGACTGAATGCTAAGTGCTGACTGCTTACCGCGGCGGCACCACCGCGCTCGACTGCGGCTGTGGACGGTCCAAATGCACCACTTCCGCGCCCGGCGGCTGCTGCAAAGCAAATTGATCGTCACGCAGCGGCTTGTTGATATCCAGCTTCAGTATATTCAGCGTGATGTCGTACTCTTCCTGCGGCCGCGAAATTTCAATGCGCGACGCAAAGGTCACGCCTTCATAGGCCTTATAGTTTGCGTACTTCGCGTCAGTGACAAGATTGCCCTGCTCATCGTATATATACTGCCGATGCGGTTGCAGATCGACGCGGCTGAAAATAATCTTCCGCGCCAGCACGCCTTGGCTCTCGCCTTTTTTGCGGATCACAATCAGCTCGTAATCCTCTTGCAGCACGCGATGCCCTTTGGCGTCGTGCAGGATTTCATCGCCGTTTTCCAGCACCGCAATCTCATGCTCGCTATCGATTGGGCGAATCAGCAGAGCGTCATAAATATCCTTCGGCCGGATATTTTCCATCGGCTGGTCGGGATTGCGGTTCTCCATTTCGTTGCTGCCCACCACAAACCGGTTCTTCGGTGGAATCCATAGCTTGAATTCCTGGCCATCGCTGACCATGTCGAAGGCTGTGGTACGCACGATCGGCAGCAGCCCAATCATATGCAGCATCGCCGGCTTGCGCGCCAGCACGTACCCGCGAATTTCTTTGTAGTCGGTCACGTGCCCTTTTTTTGCGCCGCCTACCGAAGTATCGATGTCGACGGTTGCCTGCAGCGACTGGATCTTTTTCGCCTGCTCATTAATGTTGTTGATCAAATCAGTCTGCGACGCTTCCTTCAACGGAGCCTTGGAGTAGGTCTCCTCGACCGGACGAGTATGAAAAAGACACGCTGAAGTGGGCAGCACTGCAAGAAGGACAGCCAAAACTCCCAGGGGCGAGGTACGTCTCATGAAATATTCGATGATCTCCAGAACATTGGAGTATAGCGCGAGAAAAAAGGGTGCAGGAACTTGTGCCACTCGATTAGCGCGTGTTTTCTTGAGATTGGCCATTTCGAAGTCCACGTTTTAACCAGCGGGACGAGGGATGCCCAAGCACCTCCAGCACGGGCAATTTCATAACGCTCGCATCGAGAATCTTTCTACTAACGAAGGCTACGCTATTACGCAGGCCTAATCATCTAAACTACTTCCATCGTGCGCAAAATCCTCTGGCTGCTCGTAATCGCCATCTTCGCCGCCGCTGGCTGGCTGGCATGGGCGCTCCTCATGCCTGCGGAGCCTTCCGCCCAAACCTTTGTCATGCTGCGGCCGGGATATTCCACGCGCCGCATCGCTGCGGAATTAAAAGCCAGCGGAATCATTCGCAACGAGGACGCATTCATCTTCTGGCACTACATCCACCATCGCCGCTCTCTTAAAGCTGGAGAATATTTATTCGACAAGCCGCGAAACATCATTGAAGTCCACACTCGCCTGGCTCGCGGCGAGGTTTACTTCCGCACCGTAGTCATCCCTGAAGGTTTCACCATGTTCGACATCGCCCGTACGGTGGAAGCCGCCGGCTTGGGGCCCGCGGAAGACTTCCTGAAAGTTGCGCAATCCGATACCGCGCTAATCGCCGATCTCGCTCCCAGCGCAACATCGCTCGAAGGCTATCTCTTCCCCGAAACTTATCAATTCAGCCGCATGATGACTATGCGGGATATGGCAGGCGCGATGGTGTGCCAGTTCCGTGTCGTGGCCCAGCGAATTGGATTGACTACGGCAACAGAGAGTCAGCCAGAGGGAAACGCTTCAGGAGAGTCGGGTAAATCAGGACATATATTCATGGTGGTCACGAGCCTTCCAGCTCGCGACCCAAACGCAGCCCTGACTGATCTCGAACGTGCCGTGATCATGGCCTCCATCGTAGAAAAAGAAACCGCAGCGGCCGAAGAACGCCCGCTCGTCGCCGGCGTCTACTACAACAGGTTGGAGAAGAAAATAGCCCTCGACGCCGATCCCAGCATTATTTACGCCGAGCTTCTCGCCGGAAGCTACGCCGGGGCGCTGCACCACGATGACATGCGCTTCAACTCGCCTTACAACACATACACGCACGCCGGCCTGCCCCCCGGCCCCATCGCCAACCCCGGCAAAAGCGCTCTCGAAGCCGCCATGCATCCCGCACGGAGCGACTATTACTACTTCGTCGCCGACGCGCAGGGCCATCATCGCTTCGCGAAGACGATCGAGGAACACAATACCAACGTAGCCGCATATCGCCGCGCCATGCGCGGAAAGTAGCGGACGAGACCTGGCAGCAGGCAGTACAATTCTTCCTGTTTTCAATCATGGCAACTTCCTCCACACTCGGCCAACTGCAGCCTCGCACCATCCCGCTGGAATCGATTCTGGCGGCTCGCCAGCGCGTCTATCAGGCCGCGGTCCGCACCCCGCTGGTCCGCCTCTACTATGATGACGCTCCCTGCGAGATATATCTCAAGCTCGAGTCATTCCAACCGATCGGCTCGTTCAAGATCCGTGGCGCTTACAACGCAGTCTCCTTATTAAAGCCAGAGGACCGGGCAAGAGGTGTATGGACGATCAGCGCGGGCAATGCGGCGCAGGGCGTGGCTTTCGCGGCCAAGCTTGCGGGCGTCCGCTGCGAGGTTCTGGTCATGGACACTGCCCCTGCCGCGAAGCTCGATGCCATCCGGCGCCTGGGCGCCAGCATCCGTCAGGCGCCAATGGATGAGTGCTGGACTGCCGTCGTCGAACGCACGCATCCGGCATTTGACGGCGTATTCGTTCATCCCTTCGACGACGACGACTTCATCGCCGGCAATGCCACCTGCGGCCTGGAAATCCTCGAAGACCTGCCGGACGTGACCGCGATTGTGGCTGGCTTTGGCGGAGGCGGCCTCAGTTGCGGGATCGCATCCGCCACAGCCGCCCTGAAGCCAGACGTGAAAGTATTCGCCGCCGAACCGGAGACGGCAGCGCCCCTGCACTTGTCGTTTCTCAAAGGCTCCGCGCAGAAGTTTCCCGGCTGGAAGGCCAGCTTTGTAGACGGTTGCGGCGGTAAGACAGTTCTGCCGAGTATGTGGGCGCTCGCCAGCCGCTTGCTGGCAGGCTCGATCGTGACCTCGCTTGACGAGTGTCGCCAGGCCATGACGATCGCGGCCGCCCGCAATCACATCATTTGCGAGGGCGCGGCCGCGTGCGCCATCGCCGCCGGACTTAGCGGCAAAGCCGGCAATGGCAAGATCTGCTGCGTAGTGAGCGGCGGCAACATCGATCTCAGCAAGTTTGCCGGACTCGTATCAGCCTAAAGAGAGAATCACCACGGAGCCACGGAGAACAAAATTCCTGATCTTTGTGTTTTCTTGCTTCCTTAGGTTTTCTGAGCGCCTCCGTGTCTCCGTGGTGAATTTAATTTCGCGCTAGCGAGCCCGGCTCTCCATCCATCCCTGCAAAATCAAAATTGCAGCCATTCGGTCTACCGCCTTGGCGCGTTTCTCAATCGACAATTCCGTCTCGCGCAGCAGCCGATTCGCCTCCGCCGAGGTCAAGCGTTCATCCCACAAATGCACGGGCAGGCGAAATCGCTTGCGCAAATCCTCCGCAAATAGCTGCATTTTGTCGGACTGGATTCCCTCCGCTCCGCTCATGCGCAAGGGCAATCCAACCACAATTTCCCGCACCGAATATTCCCGGATTACCCGCTCCAGAGCCGCCAAATCGGTGCGCTTGTTCCGCCGTTGTAAAGTTTCTAACCCCTGCGCGGTGATGCCCAGCGGATCCGACACCGCAATCCCGATCCTCCTCGACCCAACATCCAATCCCAAGACACGCCCAACTAGCCGTCCCGGCTTATCCCCAGTATTGTTCACGGGGTGATTATAAGCGCTTCAAAAACAGCCGCCCCTGCGATAAACCACCGGCGTGTAACTCGCGCTAGAATAGGCATTTAACCCGTCTTGAAGCCTTCTTCCACCTGCCTTGTCCTTGCTTTTTGTTCCATTTCGGGATAGTATGATTCTAGTAAACGTTTCTCCCCACTAGACCCTTCTCCTGCCCGGGTGACCTTTTATGAGTAGTGCAGACGCGACCTACCACATCGGCGACAAGGTTGTGTATCCCAACCACGGCGTCGGCATCATCGAACAGATCAGCAGCCGCTCTATCGGCGCCACCGTGGAAAAGTTTTACCTGCTCAACATCAAAGCCAGCAGCCTTAAGGTGATGGTGCCCTGCAACAACGTGGGCAGCGTCGGCATCCGCCGCGTCATCCGCAACGGCGAGGCGCAGAAAATTCTCGACTTCCTGTCTGTCACCGACGACCTCACCACCGCCGATTGGAAAGACCGTTTCAAGGAAAACTCCGAGCGCATGCGCACCGGCTCTCTGATTGAGGTCGCGGGAGTGATGAAAAGCCTGATTGCCCTGCACCAGGCGAAGCCGCTTTCCTTCCGCGAGAAAAAAATGCTGGAGCGCGCACGCTATCTGCTTGTCAGCGAGCTGGCTATGTCGCGCAACTGCGAGGAAACCAAGGTCGAAGAGCTTCTCACCCTCGCTCTGTCGAAATGCAATCTACGATTCCCCGAAGCCTCAGAGTTTCAAGCGTAGTTAACCCAACTCGGTCTAACCAAACTCATAGTTCACTTTAACTCGCCGGTAGTCAGTGAGTGACGTCGACCTCCGCGGGCGGCTCTTTGCGCACTCTGCGTTAAAGATTCTCAATGCTTTACCCAAGTTTGAAAGAATGGCAAAGAAACCGTGAGCTGCAAGCAAGAAAAAATGGTCCTAGGGAGTACCCAGAAAACTCCCTAAGACCATCAACCCGCTAATTGGCAGCAACGGGTAAACTTATGCGCCGACCTGCTGGATGCATTCTTCGAGAACATCCATCGCAATATCAGCCTGTTCTTTGGTGACCACGAGCGCTGGACATAGCCGGATCGAACTCGGCCCGCAACCCAAAAAGAGCACGCCATGTTCGAACGCTTTCTCCACAATCAGGTCGCGTTCCGCGGCGCCATGTTCCTTTGTTGTTTTGTCCTTCACAATATCCACGCCGATCATCAACCCGCGGCCCCGCACATCGCCCACCAGCTTCAGTTTGGCAGGCCACTGCGCCATGCGCTTCATCATGTGCGCGCCCACTTCTGCTGTATGTTGCAGCAGGTTCTCTTTCTCGATCACGTCCAGTGTGGCCAGAGCCGCCGCTACGCACACCGGATTCCCGCCAAAAGTTGAAGCGTGCGATCCCGGCACCCAGTCCATGATTTCAGCCCGCGTCATCGTGATGCCCAGCGGCATGCCCGACGCAATGCCCTTCGCAATGCAGATCATGTCCGGCTCAACGCCCGTATGCTCGACCGCCCACCACTTGCCGGTGCGCCCCACGCCGCTCTGCACTTCGTCGAGCACCAAAAGAATTCCATGGCGATCGCAAATGCGCCGCAATTCCTGCATAAAAATCTTCGGCGCAACCACGTACCCGCCTTCACCCTGCACCGGTTCGACAAAAATCGCCGCCACTTCCTCGGGCGGCAATGTCGTCTTGAAAAGCTTCTCCTCGATGAACCGCGCGCAGCTCAACGCAAACGCATCCGGATCCTGCGCCGGATCTTTCTTACCGCGATAAATATCGGGATACTGCACGTGCGTCACTCCCGGCATCAGCGGAGCAAACCGACGCCGCTGTTGCGGCTTTGAAGCGGTCAGCGAAAGCGCGCCCATCGTGCGTCCATGGAACGCGCCAAAAAACGCAATAATGTTCTGCCGCTTGGTGTGATACCGCGCCAGCTTCAGAGCGCACTCAATCGCCTCCGCGCCCGAGTTGCCGTAGTAAATCTTATGCGGCCCCGGCATAGGCGCAATCTTCGACAAGCGCTCGGCCAGCTCCACCATGTTCTCGTAATAAAAATCCGTGCCCGACATGTGGATCAGCTCGCCCGTCTGCTTCTGCATCGCTGCAACCACATCTGGATGACAATGGCCGGTGGAAGTCACGGCAATGCCGGCGGAAAAATCGTAAAACTCGTTGCCGTCCACATCGGTAACAACAATGCCGCGCCCGCTCTTCGCCACCAGCGGATACGAGCGCGTATACGAGGGCGAAATATATTTCTCATCGTTGGCGAGCACGCGCCGCGCATTGGGCCCGGGCAACGCAGTCTTAATCTTGGGTCCGGCAACAGTCTTTTCGGCAAGGGGTGCAGTCATGGTCTTCGTAGTCATGGAGTCCTCCGGAGCAGCCGCCAGTAGTCGGCCACTGAGCTAAAAGGTGCACACGGCCCCGGAACACGCAGCAGCCCTGGTTCGGGCGCACGTAGAGCGAGGCGAATCAGGCAAGGATGGAACTAATCACTACCGAAGAGACTGGGACGAAGACGGGAAGGCAGATTCGCGCGATACCGCCGCGGACAAACCAGGCAATCGAGCCAGCACTCGCGCATATGCAGGTTGCCGGCCGCGCCGAACAAAATCGAATTGGAAACGTTGCGAAGCATCAATACACATCGTCTTCGCAACCATTATACGTGGCGAAAGCAAACGGCGTAACCCCCAATTTTCGCCGACACAAACCGCTTCAGTTTTCCTTCCCACCGCTTCGTGCTAATCTTTTCCTCACCTAATAGGCGTCTTAGCGGTCTGAATCAACTAATACAGCCTTGATCAAGGAGATCGACATGCCCCTCACCAAGCGTGCGCTCGCGGAATTTTTTGGAACCTTCTGGCTGGTTTTCGGCGGATGCGGCGCTGCCCTGTTCGCCGCCGGCTTTCCTACGCTCGGCATCGGATTCGCCGGCGTCGCCCTGGCCTTCGGCCTCACCGTTCTTACTATGGCGTTCGCCATCGGACACATCTCCGGCTGCCATTTAAACCCGGCCATCAGCTTAGGACTCGTCGTAGGCAAGCGCTTCCCCGCGTCTGATCTGCTGCCCTACGTGATCGCACAAGTCGCGGGAGCGATTGCGGCGGCGAGCGTGCTCTTCGTCATCGCCAGCGGAAAAGATGGCTTCGATGTCCACGCTGGATTCGCCTCCAACGGATACGGCCTGCATTCTCCCGGCGGCTACTCTTTGCTCGCGTGCTTCGTCGCCGAAGTAGTGTTAACCGCGTTCTTTCTGATCGTCATCATGGGGTCGACCGACAGCCGTGCACCCAAAGGCTTCGCTCCCATTGCCATCGGATTGTGCCTCACGTTGATTCACCTGGTATGCATTCCCGTGACCAACACTTCGGTGAACCCCGCCCGCAGCACCGGCCAGGCAATCTTCGCCGGTGGCTGGGCTATTGAGCAACTGTGGATGTTCTGGGTCGCACCGCTTATCGGCGGCGTGCTCGGGGGGGGAATCTACCTCGCGCTGTTTGGAGAGTAAGGGACAAAAATAAAAGGCCGTCTCACGACGGCCTTTCTAACTGCAATCTTCGGCTTAGAAATTTACGGGACAATCTCAAACACCGCACCCGCGTTGAAAAACCCTCCGTTGTGCCCCGCTCCGTACAAATTGCCGGCGCCATCCAGCACGACGCCGCCTGCGGCACCTCCAGAATCTTCCGTGCTGCCGGTGAAGTTGTGCAGAATCTTTTCTCTCCACACTCCTCCGGATTTCACAAACTCGAAGGCTGTGCCATTTCCGGCGCTTCCCCCAGAGCCGCTCGTACCGTAAAGTCGTCCAGATGGGCCGATCGTCAAGGGATTCGATGGGTACAACGCATCCTTTAGGGAGCCGCCGAAGTTGTGCACGATGGTTTTGCTCCATCCATCGCTTCCATGCGTTAACTCATAAAGGGTGCCATAGCCGTAGATGCCGCCAACGTCGGTGGCGCCAAATAGCTGCCCACCGCTGACTGCAACTGGCGTTCTGGGCTGGATACCGTCAATACCTCCCAGAAATGTGTAAATGACTCCCCCTCTCCAGCCGCTGGAGGAAGGAACCAAGCGATAGATCGAACCAACATTCGCGGAACCTCCCAACGCGGCCGTCGCGTAGAGAACGCCGCCGGCCAGGGTCACACTTTCCTCGAAGTTGCTGCCCTCAGCTGATGTACCGTTCAGGATCACGCTCTCCGTCCACCCTCCTCCAACGGCAGGCGAGAGTTCGAAGACCGTCCCCAAATTCTCGGAGCCGCCCTGGTAGGTGGTCCCGTAAAGATTCCCGGCGGTGTCTAGAACAAGACCGCCATTGGGACTGGCGCCGTCCGTACCGCCCGCAAAATTGTAGATGGTTTTCTCGGTCCAGCCGCCGACAGCCGGAGACAGTTCGTAGACCGTGCCCAGATTGTGTGCACCACCGAAGTCGGTGACGCCGTACAAATTTCCGGCCGTATCAGAAACTACTCCGCCATCCGGAACCTGACCGTCGCTGGGACCGCCCTGGAAGGCATAGAGCACAGCTTCCGTCCAGGCTCCGGCACCGGCAGACACGAGTTCGAAGACCACACCCTTACCGCCGTTGCCATCGTCGACGCCGCCGGCATCGGTCGTCCCGTAAAGATTGCCCACCGCATCGAAAATCAGATTCCCCGTAGGTCCGCTTCCGTCACTGCCTCCCGTGAAGTTGTAAAGGACGCTTTCGGTCTGCCCGAAGGCGGAAACACCAAGCAAGAAAATCGTGAAGGCGAAGGCAAGGAATTTGCCCAGAAAACTGCCGGAATTTCCGCAGTGCATAGGATTTCTCCTTAACAGGAAGTGAAGGCGCAAGGGGGAGGGCTAGCCGGGCGGGACCAACTATACTCCGAGAGTAACACCTCAACAAGCTTGATCACTGTGCGTCTTTTCCAGCGAATCACCATCCAACTCGTCTGATATCTTTTACCTTCCCTGTCTTTTTCAGTGAAATGCCCAAACCACAAGCCCCAAGCCGCTTCGCGGTAACTCTCGCCTTCGGGCTGGTGTATTTGTTCTGGGGTTCAACCTATCTCGCCATTGACATCGCCGTACAAAGCATCCCTCCAGCGCTGATGTGCGCCATCCGCTTTACCATTGCCGGCGCAGTCATGCTGGCCGTATGCGCCGCGCTCGGCCGAACCATCAAATACTCACCCACGCAGATTGCCCGCGCATCTATCGTGGGCATTCTCCTCTTGATGGGAGGTAATCTCACGCTCTCCTGGGCAGAACTGACTGTCCCCTCGGGATTAGCGGCCCTCATCGTTGCCATTACCCCTCTTTGGTTTCTGGTGCTCGACTCATTACTACTGGGCCATCACCAGATTTCATGGCGCGGCAAAGCCGGATTGGCTTTGGGCATCGTGGGCTTGCTCGTTCTCTTCTGGCCTGAGCTGCACTCGACCTCGGCTCTCGGCCACCGCGAGTTGCGCGCCTCCGTCGCTTTGCTCGGCGGATCGTTCTTATGGGCGCTGGGATCGGTGCTCTCCAAACGCTGGCAATCTGGTATGGACATCTTCAGCGCCACCGGCTGGCAAATGCTCGCGGCCGGCGTAGCAAATTTCTTATTCGCTTTTGCCGTGGGTGATCTTTCGCGCGTTACCTGGACTACCCGTGGCTTAACCGCGGTCTTCTATCTGATCGTCTGCGGCTCCTGGATCGGCTACACCGCCTACATCTGGCTGCTCGACCACGTACCCACTTCAAAAGTCTCGACCTACGCCTATGTGAATCCTGTTGTCGCGGTATTTCTGGGATGGCTGGTTCTCCACGAACGGGTTGACCGCTTCATCCTGATGGGCAGCGTAATTGTAGTGCTGTCAGTGATCCTGGTGACCAGCGCCAAGGTAAAAAAGAAGTCCGACGATATCCCAACACCCGCAATTGAAGCCGTGGTGGATTAAGAAATATAAAAACCCATGCCTGCCGCAGTACGGCAAGCATGGGTATTTCGATCATTAAAAATGAAACTATCTCGCGTCAGATGGTGACGCAGCCTTCATCCGGTACCCTTTTCTCGGCGCCGACGGAGCGCCTCCGCCCAGCAGCAACGATGTCGACACCGCCTGCGTAGTTCCCAGAACGAAGTCCGATCCGCCGCCATCTTCCTCCGACTCACCATTCGGACCGAACACGGCAAATCCCGATCCACCGGAACCCACCTGCGTGACCGTAATGTAACCGTACTCATCGGAAGTGATGCTGCTCACGTTGATTCCCAGAATGTAAATGCCAACTTTGCTGACCGCCAGATTACTCTTCTGCACCATCACCGCCTGCTCGCCCTGATTCGTACCAATAAAGAGGAAAGTGTTATTCGCCGCCATGGAAGTCACCGCAGACGTGCCGCCGGTAAGAGGCAAAGAAACCGTCTTTGACAGGGTGATAGTTGTGGTGTCAAAAGTGGAGCTGACCGTGTCAGTTTTCTTGTACACATACAACTTCACATCATTCGTGGCACCTGAATCCACGATGTATATCTCGCGCGTCACAACATCGCCCTTCACCGTGGGATTGCTCTCGAGCATGGCTCCGATGCCGACAAATGGACCGAGGCTGCCGGAGTCATAGCAACCCTCCGTCTCCTGCGTCGAGCCGCAAACGATCCAGCTTAGGTTAGTCGAACTACCGGAATAGGTGGTGTAGAGTGCGGAATCCGGCGCAGCCGGCCCGGCAGCGGAACTTTGCGCGTATAGAGGTACGCCAGCAGTAAGAGCGAGTAAAACAATGGCGGTGAAGACTCGACGGTTGCAAACCTGGGACATGCGGTTTCTCCTTGATCGATGACGTGGATTGGTGGTGCGTTGCGAACACGAAAAGCGTGGCCGACATTTTGTCCGGCTCGGAAAGGTTTGTCAATGTGCAGAAAATTGCGGTTACGGGCCAACTACTCTACCTTCAGGTGATCTTCTTCCGGAATCGATCCCATCCTGGAAACCCAAAATTACTTTCCTCAAATAATTAGTCTCATAGACTCATGCGATCCCTCCCTATGCCGACCTTCCTAGGGTAAGAGGGAAAGGGGCGTGTTATGAGTATCTCCATATCTAGTACGCTATCGACGGCGGTAGTTGCCGCGGCGAACTCTTCCTCCAATGCGGCGACCGCAGAACGCAATCCGCAACCGCAGCCAACTGCGAGCAACTCTGGCTACACGGTGCAGCTCTCCGAAGCCCAGCAGGTCTACCAGCTCTACAACCAAGGACAGCAAATTCCGCAGATCGCCGAAGCCCTGAACCTGCCGGTAAACACGGTGAACGATTATTTGGGTGTAACGAGCAGCGGAAGTTAGAGCGCACAGTCAAAGCCGCTCTTGCCGTGAGCGTGGCCTTCCGCCTGGTTAAGTAGCACCTGCTGTTGATAAGCCCGAACCTGAAGCCTCCAACAGAAGTGCGCCGGTCATAAGGCATGACCGGCGCACTTCTTTGTTGACGCGTAGGTTATAGCTACTGGGCTGGCGTTTCAACCGATGTGGGTTGTACGGTCGTTTTGGCTTCAGCATTAACTTCGGGTGCCGTCACCGGATTGATCTTCACCGTAGCCAGAATTTTTTCCAGCCGTTGGAAGACCTCGTCGCGATCAACGTGTTTCGTACTAGCTTCGGTTGTCGCCGCCACTGCGGTTCCGGTAGTCGAAACCTTCATGGCGAACTCATAGCACGCACCATTCTCGAATACGTGGTAGTACTTCGCCGCTTCTTCACGCGGCCCTTTTGTGGTCCCTCCGCCTGTGTTCGTTTCCGTGGATTGCAATTCCATGTCACCAATCATGAGCTTTGAGATTGGTGGGGTGGCAAGCTGGGCCGTAGCCTGTACCGGGGAATCTGATGGAGTAGACGGATTCGGTTGTGGCACCGAGAACTCGCCGCACTGATTCGCCGTAAGCGCTTTGTTCACGCTGACGTTAAAGAACGCCGCAGCAAGATCCGTGCCTGCATAAGTAGATTCCGGAAGCGCAACCGCCGCAAGCGCAGCTCCACCGGGCTGTACAAAATCCATGGGAATAGGGCCGGCGGACACAAGTTCATCCGCAGCCTCGCCAGTTTTGAGCACGTACTTGCGCGGATACTGGAACGTCACGCCGAAATCCTTATCGGCATAGGTCGCGTTAGCTGGAGCCTTGCGAACAACTTTCTTATGCGCAGGCTTGGCCGCGACCTGCAACACCGGCGCTACAGGAGCCGGCGCGGGAGTAGTTGTAATCGGCGCAGGTTCCGTAGTCGAAGGTTGATTGACTGCACTTACCGGCTTGGGTTGTTCATTCTTGCTCGAACATCCCACGGCCAGCGAACACGCAAGCAAAAGCGCGGCAAACACCAACGGACTGCTTGCCTCGAAAGTGTTCTTGATGAAGTTGCCCTTTCCCCAGGCAACCGAATTGAGCGTGTCCGGAGTGGTACGAAACGATATGGCGCGAGACAGCGTGGTTCGAGACTGCATAGTGCGAAACAGATTGATGCGGGTCATGTTTGGTCACCTCCTGCTGCTGAGCAGCGGTTAACCAGATTGCATGGAAGGGACCAAGTAGCGAGACGCTGATTTTGCTAGGGTTACAAGCGCTTACAACGCGTGCAGATGTGCCTTACCAGACACGCCGTGGATACGCAGCCACAGGACAACGGGAAGCCGAGGTTGCCCCTTCCAGTTACATACTTTACGACCGGGGTGAGGGCTTCAACGTGGGTAGCGCTTACAATTCGGGTGCGAATACAAAAGGCGCGACCGAAGTCGCGCCAATAAAAAATCCGTGTTCATCCGTGCAATCCGCGGCGAAGTAGTTAGTCCCTCACCCCATCCATGAACGCCCGCAGCTTTCTCGAACGCGAAGGATGCCTTAACTTCCGCAGCGCCTTAGCCTCGATCTGTCGGATGCGTTCGCGCGTAACTGCGAACGACTGGCCGACCTCTTCCAAAGTGTGCTCGCTGCCGTCTTCCAGGCCAAACCGCATCTTGATCACTTTTTCTTCGCGCGGCGTCAGCGTGCGCAGAACCTGTCCCGTCTGGTCCTTCAGGTTCACGTTGATCACTGCCTCCGCAGGCGAGACCACAGCGCGATCCTCGATGAAGTCGCCGAGATGCGAATCTTCTTCTTCGCCAATGGGCGTTTCCAAAGAAATTGGCTCCTGCGCGATTTTCAAAACTTTGCGCACTTTCGCCACAGGAATATCCATGCGCTTGGCGATCTCTTCCGAAGTAGGTTCGCGGCCCAGCTCCTGCACAAGCTGCCGCGAGGTCCGGATCAGCTTGTTGATCGTCTCGATCATGTGCACCGGGATACGAATCGTACGCGCCTGGTCGGCAATGGCACGAGTAATCGCCTGCCGGATCCACCACGTGGCATACGTTGAAAACTTATAGCCACGGCGGTATTCGAACTTGTCGACGGCCTTCATCAGACCGATGTTACCTTCCTGAATCAAATCGAGGAACTGCAAACCACGGTTGGTGTATTTCTTCGCGATCGAAACTACGAGGCGCAGGTTGGCCTCGATCAACTCACGCTTCGCCTGCTCCGCATCCATGTCGCCCTGGATGATCTCGCGCTGCGTGCGCTTGAGCTCCTGGAACAACACGCCGGCTTCCACTTCAAGTTTTTCGATTTCGCTTCTTACCGCGCGCGACTGGCGGCGGTACTCTTTTTTTTGATCCTCGCTGCGGGTGGCGTCAGCCTTGCGCTCCAGGTTCTGTGACTGCCGGTCGAGCGAACGCATTCCGTCCACCGTCTTGTTGAGACGGTCAATCAGCCGCTTACGCTCGGCATTCGTGAAGCCAAGCTTTCGCACTGCGATCGAAACCTTAACAATGGTCCGCGCCAGATTGCGGCGGGCGCGGCGATGATCCTTCGGCCGCTTCTTGAGCGAAACCGCGTTGTACTTCTCCTGCACCACGGCGACTTTCTTGTATAGCTTCGCCATGTTGTCGATCTTCCCGGTAAACTCGTTCAGCCGGTTTTGCAGAATTTCGTCGGTGATCTCTTCCTCATCGAACGTGACTACTTCTTTGATCGAGCGCACACCCTTTTTCAAATCCTCGCCCATCGCCAGAAGTTCGTGAATCACAATCGGAGATCGAGAGAGCGCCTTCAGCACCCGCAACTGCCCGCGCTCAATGCGCTTGGCAATTTCTACTTCGCCCTCGCGCGTGAGCAGGGGAACAGTTCCCATCTCGCGCAAATACATGCGGACAGGATCGTTCGTCTTCTCCATCGCGCCGGGAGTAAGGTCGAGTTCGACATCTTCTCCCTCTTCGAGGTCTTCGAATTTCTTGTCGAGCGCAGCGGAAGGAAGTTTCGGCCCTTCGAGCACATCAATGCCCTGGGTGCCAATCGTAGTAAGCAGGTCGTCCAAATCCTCGGGACTAACGACGTCTTGTGGGATAAGTTCGTTTACCTGGTCGTAGGTTAGATAGCCCTTTTCCTTACCGGCATCGACCAACTTTTTTATATCGTCGTACTTGTCTTCAAGAGCCAAGAAGTGTTGTCCTCAAATTCGTCAATTCGCCCGCAGGGAGCGTGTGGTAATGTTTTTACAGGTGGGAATCTGGGTTCGCGCGGAGTTGTGCGCCTTGCACAAACTTACAGAGTTTAGCACATAAGTGCTGCCCCGTCTATCATTTGCCGCGTAATCACTGTTCTGCCCGCCGCTATCCCCAACTCGCCTAAATACTTAGATGGTTTTCATTGGCGTTTTGTTTCACGCTGTTTTCTGATTTCCGAGGGTAGTTTTCAGCCCACCTTCCGCCAAATTTGGATCTCGCAGCGCACGGCTGAGGCGATCCTTTTCCAGCAGCAACTCGTTTCTCAGTTCCTTATCGTTACCAGCTCCGGGCTTATTTAGCTCGCGTTGCACCAGTTCCAATCGCCGCCGCAGGTGAATGCGCCGCAAGGCCCGCACAGCGCCCTCCAACCGCTCGGCGGTGAGATCTTCCTCCTCTTTGAACAGTATGGAAGCCAGCATCCGGCGCTCCGTTTCGGAACACTCAATATCCATTACATCGGCTCGATCCAGTTCGGCATTGAGCAAAGCCTCGATCAGCGACTCGGTAGTGAGACCGCGATGCAGCGCTTCACTCTGCAACACGTACTGCGCCTGGCGCGCGGGATCGAATTCTTCCTCTGCACCGTCGCGGGCGGAAATGCGCTCGGCATTTGCCTGCATCTGCCGCGAAGAAGCCAGTGCGCGAATCAGAATGCGCTCGGCGTCGGTAGCTTGCGATTCCGCGGAAGCTTTTACGTTTGACGCGGAGCGTTCTGCCGCAACGTGGCGCAGTTCCTGGCGCAATACACTTGAATCGATGGCCAGCTTCTGTGCGATCTCCTGCGCCAACTCGTCGCGCACGATGCGGCTGGGAACGCGTTGAATGTGCGGTAGCAGATAGTTCACGGCTTTCACTTTGCCTTCCGCATTGCGCAGCGGAAAAAGATTGCGCGCCCGTTCGATCAAGTAATCGAAATACTTTTGCGAGCCGCGCAAGGCCTCGCCGTACGCCTCTTTTCCTTTGCGGCGGATATAGAGATCGGGATCGAATCCCTGCTCCAGTGTAAGCACTTTGATCTGAAATTCTTCTTCTACCAGCAAACCCAGCGTGCGTTCGGTGGCTTTTGCTCCGGCGGTATCAGGGTCGAAATTGACGACTACGTTTTTGCTGAAGCGGCCGAGCAGCTTGGCTTGAATTTCAGTAAACGCCGTGCCTGAGCTGGCGATCACATTATGAAATCCGGCGGCGTCGACGGAGATGCAATCCATTTGGCCTTCGACCAGGATCGCGTAGTCGAGTTTGCGAATGGCCTCCTTGGCGTGATCGAGGTTGAAGAGAACTCTGCTTTTTGAGTAGATCGCGGTTTCGGGAGAGTTCAGATATTTCGGGCCCGATTTTTCGTCGGTAGCGAGAGTACGCCCGGTGAATGCAATGATTTTGCCGGCGTCGCTGGCGATGGGGAACATGACGCGGTTGCGGAATTTGGAGTACATCGCGGACTGCTGCTTCCGGCTTCCGATCTCCGGCTTCCGGGCTTCGGCTTCCGCGGAGTCAAAATCCTCGTCCCTTCGGCTTTGCTCAGGGCTGGCCTGTCCGTCCAAAGTGCGGACGGACAAGGACGGGGCACCCTCATTGTTAGATGTGCTGGTTCGCTGAGTGCTGAGTGCTGACTGCTGAGCGCTTTCCTTCCACGAGAACAGACCACTCTCCCGCAACACTTCTTCGCTGAACTCATTCGACAGGCGATCACGCAGCAAAAAGCCGGAATCCGGGGCGTAGCCGATGCGAAAGCGGGCTATGGTCTCCGCGTCCAGACCGCGTCCCTGCAGGTATTCACGGGCTCGCGATCCTTCTGGACGTTTCATGCACTCCTGAAAGAACGCAACGGCACGCTCATGCACATCGAGCAACTGCGCCCGGAGGCGGGCATCTTTAGCTTCCGACGGGCTCGAATATGTCGCTTTGGGCAGGGGAATGCCCAGCTTTTGCGCGACCAGCCGCACGGCTTCGGGAAAAGTGATGTTTTCGATTTTCTGGACGAAGCTGAAGACGTCTCCCGAGAGGCCGCAGCCGAAACAGTGATAGAACTGCCGCGTGGCGTGGACGGAAAACGATGGTGTTTTCTCGCCGTGAAACGGGCAAAGCCCCGAATAGTTCTGCGCGCCAGCCTTCTTCAGCTTGATGTAGTCGCCGATGACGCGGACGATATCCGCCTGCTGCTTGACTATCTCTTTGAAATCTTCAGTCGGCATGAATGGTGCACTGCGGTGATCGACACTTCTCCCTTAGGAATTGTGAGCTAGTAGGCTGCTGATGGAAATATACCGGAGTTGGATTGTTGTGGAGAAACTGTGGGAAACGGGTTTGGTCTGTTGAGAGGCGAGGAAATTGATGGAGGTTCAATATCTCGAGGCACACAGAATTATTGAGGTAGGGATGTTTCGACTGCGGCATCGCCTGGCGGCGATGCCCTCCGCTCAACATGACAGGGCCATGCGCCAGCACAAATCTACACCCTCAACTCCACCACCGTAGCCCCACCCCCACCCTCGTTTTGTGGTGGTTCGGCGACCGACTCTACATGCGGGTGCTGCTGCAATGCCTGGCGCAGGGCTTTGCGGAGGATGCCCATGCCGCTGCCGTGGACTACGCGGACGCGGGGTAATCCTGCCAGGAAGGCGCGGTCTACGAATTTTTCGACTTCGCGGGTAGCGTCATCGACGTTGTAGCCGATTACGTTAATTTCTGAGGGCGCGTTCTGATTTTCATCCTGGAGCGAGACGGAAATTCCGCGAGAGCGCGCCGCTTTTACGGGCGAACTGGCTGGGCTCGCGCTGGAAAAGACTTCGGCAATATCGTCGCGCGCGATCTTCATTTTCATGGGCCCAATTTGCACTTCGTAGTGATCGTCGTCGAGTTTGCGCGAGATGCGGGCGGAGCGGCCGGTTGATTTGAGCTTGACAGTGTCGCCTTCGTCCACTTGTTTTACAACCTGCGGCTGGGCGTGCGGGTCGTTTTTATCGGCGCCGCTGGCGTGGGCGACGACCGTGGAATCGAATTGCTCACGGAATTCGCGGCGCAGTTTGGCGACGCGGCGCTCCGCGTCTTTGGAAACTTTTTGGGCAGTGGCGCGGTCCTGGATGGCATTCACCGCTTCGCGGGCCTGATATTCGAAGTCGCGGAGAACGCTCTCCAGTTTTTTCTCCATATCGCGAATTTTGGCCTGCTGAGCGTTTTTTTCTTCTACCGCGAGGCGTCCTTTTTCAAGGTCGAGGTCTCGTTGGGCCGTCTGCAGTTGCAGGCGCTCGCGCTCGACTTCGCGAAGTTCGGCATGAAGTTTGTCCAGGAATTCGCCGACGTCACGAGTCTGCGTGCTCAGACGGGAACGCGCGGAGTCGATGATGGCGCGATTTAGTCCTAGACGCTGCGCGATGTTGATTCCGGCGGAAGCTCCGGGCACACCGATTTTCAGTTCATACGTAGGCTGCAAGGTCGCTTCGTCGAAGCCGACCGATGCATTGATCACGCCGGGAGTGTTTGCTCCGTAGACCTTCAACGAGGTGTGATGCGTGGAAATCACAGTCATGCAGCCGACTCGGCCAAAGTGGGAAGCAATGGCTACGGCTAGCGCCGCACCTTCTTCGGGATCGGTGGCGGAACCAAGTTCATCGAGCAGGACCAGGGAATGTGCGGTTGCGGTGCGCGAGATGAAATCGATGTTGGTGACGTGAGCGGAGAAGGTGGAAAGATTTTGCTCGATGGATTGGTAATCACCGATGTCCGCCAGAACTGCGTCAAAGACTGGCATCTGGGCACGATCAGCAGGGACTGGAATTCCGGATTGTGCCATGAGTGCGAGAAGTCCCACGGTTTTGAGCGTTACGGTTTTGCCTCCGGTGTTGGGTCCGGTGATGACTAGCTGGCGGCGCTCGCCTTCGAGCTCTACGGTTACGGGAACTACTTTGAAGCCTTTGGGTTTCAGGTTGTGTTCCAGGAGAGGATGGCGGGCGTTGTGCAGGAGTAGGCTCGCTTCCCCCTCGGCTCCGCTCGGGGCCCCGGCTAAATCTGAACGGGCGAGGCGCCCATCCCCACGCGGTTCGTCCCCACGCCGTTCTTCTTCGCTTAATTGAACGGTGACGCAGTTGTAGTCTTCGGCGAAGCGGGCTTTGGCGAATTGTAATTCCAGCTCGGCCAGCACGTCTTGAGACGAGCGGATTGAATCCGCTTGCTCGCCGATGCGGCGCGTCATTTCCAGCAGAATGCGATGAACTTCGGATTGCTCTTCGTCGAGCAGGCGCACGAGTTCGTTGTTCTGTTCGATGGTTTCCAGCGGCTCCACGAATACGGTTTGCCCGCTGGAGCTTGCTCCGTGAACCACGCCCTGCACGCGGCGCTTTTGCTCGATCTTGACGGGAATCACAAAACGCTCGCCGCGGATGGTTACAAGCTCATCCTGCACAGCGCCATCCTCGGATAATTTGCGCAAGTGGCCGCGCAGCGATACCTGGATTTCTCTTCGTTGCTTTTCAATCTCGCGGCGAATTCGCGCCAGCGCGGGCGAGGCGTTGTCTTCTAGTGTGCCATCGGGCTGGATTTTGTTTCGGAAGAAGTGCAGAAAGTTTGCGAAGTCGGGGATGCGCTCTGAAAGCAACCGCGTGTGCCGCCATTCCGCGCGCATGTTTGCGGGAGGATGCAACGCGATTTCGCGCCACTCTCCGGCACGGTCTACCAGCAGCAGCACATCGCGAATCTCGTCCGTTTCGAGAACTGCACCTGTGATGCGGGATTTGTCGACCAAATTTTGGACGTCGAGCAGGCCGGAAAATTCGAAGCGTCCGCCGACGCGGCGGAACTCGCGTACTTCTTCGGTCAGCTCCTGCTGTTCGCGAATCCAGGGCGGGTCGGTGGAAGGCGAGAGCATGTTAATTCTTGCGCGCCCGAGCGGCGAAGATGCGTATCCGCGAAGCAATTCCCGCAGAGCGTCAAATTCCAGCACCCGCGCGGAGTTGTGCGTGAGGGGTTGAGACATCGAATTTATGTTACAGGAGTGGAAAGATTGGCCGCACGGCGCAACTTTTACGACTGGGCGGTGGCTAGCGCCTGCGAGCCGTTTGCTACCGGTAGGCGCAGCGTGAACAATGCGCCGCCTTGCGGGTTGTTCTGGCAGGTGATCTGCCCCTGATGATCTTGCACAACGCCGTAGACAGCACTAAGGCCAAGGCCCGTGCCCTTGCCTATTGGTTTGGTCGTGTAGAAAGGATCGAAGACGCGATGCGGATCTTTGACGCCGCGGCCGTTGTCGGAAAACTGGACTACCATTTCTCCGGCTTCGAGCTGGGCGCTAACGCGAAGCAGGCCTCCGCCCGCTTCTTCGAGCGCGTCGAGAGCGTTCTCGACGATCTGCACGAATGCCTGAAAGAGCTGGTGGCCGTCTCCCAGCACATGCGGAAGATTTGGCTCGAGCGCGACCTCGATGTGGATTTTCTGATCATGATGCTGGAGTTCGCGCATTTGCACGCTGCGTTGCAGCAGCATGCAGAGATCGACCATCTTCTTCTCTCCGGAGCTTTGCCGCGCGAAACTGAGAAGATTCGATACCAGTTCGCGCGTGCGCTGCGAGTGATGCACGATTTTGCGGACCAGCGTGTCCTGCTCGGCGGTTAAACGCTCGTTCGACCAGAGCTTTTCCGAATAGCTCATGATCGCGTTAAGCGGATGGTCGATCTCATGCGCCGCACCCGCGACCAACTGACCTAAAGAAGACAGTTTTTCCCGCTGCACCAGATGGCTTTGCAGTCTTTGTTCGGTTTCAAAGCTGCAGCGCGAATCCTGGAGAAGGTGAATTAAAGCCTGGTCCTGCAGATACTGGCGAATAAAAACGAAGACTCCGAGCACCAGCATGGCTGCGAGAACAGTCGCCAGGCGGAAAGTGCGCGTGGAGGCTGGAGATCGATCCCAGAGGAAAGCCCACAATCCGAGCGGCGGCAAAGACAGGATGGCGAGCATCGCCAGGCGAAGCCCTATCACTCCCCATCGGTCGTCAGCTCTGGGAGGCGCGGCTTCGAATTGCCATTCGCGGGCGCTGAGCACGGTGGCAAGCATCCAGCTTACGGCGCCGATCAGGCCAGCGTCGTATAAGCTGCCGGTGTAGTAATGGCCGCTGCCGGCGGCCAGATTCACACCCTCTGAAGCGATGGCATAGGCCACGCTTGCCAGCATCAGGTTGAGGTAGATGGCCCTCCATCCCAGCACCGCTCCGCGAGCGACGAGGCCGAGCATCAGCACGAGTACGCCGCTCTCAACGAGGTAAAGCACTCCGTAATTGCGGTCGTATTGCGTGGTACTGACTGCTACATACTGCGCGGGGAAAACCGCGAAGGCATAGAGGAACATCCACCACATGAGGAGCAGAAGAAAGTCCAGGGTGCCGAGGCGGAACTTTTGCTCGCTTTCGGCACGATGCGGACGCAAACCAACCGCGGCGATCATCGGGATCAGGTGAAGAAATAAAAACAGATCCATTGACCAGGGATCGGGCGGGATGGCGTGGTGAAAGACTTCGTTGTAGACCCAACCTCCCAGGTTGGCGGACCATAAAAAGCAGCCGGCGCTCATAAGCGCCCAAAAGCGGCGCGTGGAACCGTGAGAAGACCAAGCATTCCCCAGCATGATGGCGCTAACGGCCAGGGTGAGGAGAAAGTCGGCTACGTCATCGATAGCGGTGAGCGCGAGGCCTCGCGGCACGGCAAGTGACACCAATGCGAAGGTGAGCGTGAGTCCGCCTGCCAGCACAAACCAGCGATTTCGTTGGAACGCACTCATCCGTTCCCATTTTATGGATGAAAGCTGTAATTCGCAGATTGCTTTCGGGTTACCGGTGGTTACTATCGTCACTTCTGAGTGCAGCTGGCAACTTTCGGGGTCTGCAAGTGCGGGATTTGTCTGTCCTGCTAGAATTCATGGAGCGCAATGGATTCACGGCTCCCTGGTGCTCTATGGCTTTTCCGGTAACCCGTCTTCGCCGCCTCCGGCAAACTGACCAGCTTCGCAATCTGGTGCGGGAGACGCGGCTTTCTCCCGAGGCGTTCGTTTATCCCATGTTTGTTTGCCCCGGGGAAGGGGTACGGAAACCGGTGGGATCGATGCCGGGAGTGTTCAATCTTTCGGTGGATGAAGCGGTGAAGGAAGCGCGGGAAGTTCGCGCTCTGGGCATTCCGGCTGTGATTCTTTTTGGCCTTCCCGAGAAGAAAGATGAAGTTGCCACGGGAGCATGGGTTGAGGATGGGATCGTGCAGCAAGCGGCCCGCGCGATGAAGCGCGAGGTTCCCGGTCTTGTCTTGTTGGGTGACGTTTGCCTTTGCGAATACATGTCGCATGGACATTGCGGGATTGTGCGCAATACGCCATCGCCGCAATCGCTTGGCGCTGCCGCCAGCGCGATGCGCGTGATGAGCGGGGCCACGGCCGAAGATAAGAAAAAAGCGATCGACCACGCGGCGGCGGCCATTACCGCCCGTTTAGCCGAGGCACAATTCGAAATTGACAATGACGCTTCGCTGGAGTTGCTGGCGCGCACTTCGATTTCTCTGGCGAAAGCGGGCATCGACATCATTGCCCCTTCCGACATGATGGATGGCCGTGTCGGCGCAATCCGGCACGCTCTTGATGAAGCCAGCTACATTCATACGCCCATCCTCTCCTATGCGGCCAAGTTCGCTTCGGGATTCTACGGGCCATTCCGCGAGGCGGCCGATTCCGCGCCGCAATTCGGCGACCGCCGGTCTTATCAGATGGATGGGGCGAACGTGCGTGAGGCGATGCGCGAGATCGAACTCGATATTGAAGAAGGCGCGGACATGATTATGGTGAAACCTGCGATGCCATACCTCGATGTCATCGCAGCCGCGCGCCATCGCTTTGATGTGCCACTGGCCGCGTATCAGGTTTCCGGCGAGTATGCCATGATCGAAGCTGCGGCGCGCAATGGCTGGATCGAGCGCGAGCGAGTGATGATGGAATCGTTGCTGAGCATCCGGCGTGCGGGCGCAAGCATTATTCTCACCTACTACGCGAAAGATGCGGCCCGAGTCCTCGCTTAGAGGCGCTATTTGTCACTATTGCCCACTTTATACAAGTTCGGCAAAGGCCCGGATCGGAACACGCGGGATTGAGCCGGAAGTCCGCCCCTCAGACTCTTGCGGTGCTCTTCGTCTGGCGGGTTATACAGCGAATACCTTAGCCCTTACTTCTTAATGGTGTAGCTCTTTCGTCCCTAGTCATTCTGCTTCCTTCTTGCTCACGGTGTACGGAGTTACATTCTGACGCCGCTTCGCGGCTGATGGCCGATTTCTACCCCACTTCATTCTTACTGCTTCCTTTGCTGGCCCGAAATGCGGCAACTGTTGCGGCCCGCCTGCCATCTATACGTTGATTTTTCTTAGGGGCGGATTCCATGAATGTAACTTCTCTCGGACGATTTTTGGGCGTGGGTTCGAGCCTGGCCGTGGCCCTCGTGTTGGCGAGCTGTGGAGGAACTAGCTCCAGTGGCACGACAACCACTACGACGACTACTCCGCCTCCTCCCACAGTCAGCGTAACGTTGAACCAGACTTCCGTAAACATAGCAGTCACTGCGACCACGCAATTCACGGCTACGGTTGCCAATAGCTCGAATGCTTCCGTGACTTGGTCCGTGGATGGGGTTGCCAACGGAAACTCCACCACCGGCACGATCTCTTCCAGCGGCTTGTATACGGCGCCCGCTCAGCCGGGAAGTCACAGCGTAACCGCAACCAGCGTGGCGGATTCTTCCGCAACCGCAAAAGCAGCGGTTGCCGTAGGACTTTTGTCGCTTACTCCGAGTACGGCGACTATCAATGCATTGGCTACTCAGCAATTCGATGCCACGATTCAGGGCTTCACGAATACTTCTGTGACCTGGTCAGTGAATCAGGTCAGTGGCGGCAATTCTACTGTGGGTACCATCTCCGCAAGCGGCATGTATACGGCACCGGCTCAGGGAGGAAGCTACACGATCACGGCCACCAGTGCCGCGGACAGTTCGGTTACGGCCACAGCCACGCTCACGGTGAAGAGTCTCACATCGATAACTGTATCTCCGGGTAGTGCAAGTATTTTTGCCGGAGGCACTCAGCAATTCGCCGCCACGGCAACTTACAGCGACGGATCGACCGCGAATATAAGCTCGACAGCCAGTTGGGCGAGCGGGACGACATCCGTTGCGACGGTGAACTCCACCGGTTTGGCAACGGGGGTAACTCCGGGCACGGCCACGGTGACAGCTTCACTGAGTGGAATCAGCGGACCGGCGACGCTCACGGTGAAAGCGAAGGTCGTAACCTCGATCTCGGTGTCGCCCACGACCTGGACTATTTTAACCGGCGCGACTCAGCAATTCAGCGCAACCGCGACTTACAACGACGGATCTACCGGCGATATAACCGCATCGACGAGTTGGAGTACAGCAGACCAATCGGTAGCTACGATCAATTCGAGCGGCATCGCGACAGGGATAGCCTCCGGATCAACTACGGTAATGGCTTCGTACCTAACGTTCACCGCGGATGCTACGGCTGTGGTGTCAGCCAGCGTCGGGACAAGCGTTCCCTTGTGGCATTTCGACACACAACGGAGTGGATTGAACTCGAGTGAAAGTTTCCTGACGACGAGCAATGTGAATACCTCGACCTTCGGCAAACTGTTTTCTTATCTGGTAGATGGTTATGTCTACGGCCAGCCGCTGCTGGTGTCGGATTTAACCGTAAACGGCAGTACGCATAACGTGCTGTTGGTTGCCACCGAAAACGATAGTGTGTACGCCTTTGACGCCGATACCTACGGCACGGGCGCCCCGTTGTGGCAGGTTTCATTATTGCAATCGGGCGAAACGCCGCTCACGAACAGCCCTATTCTGCCTTTCACCGGCATTACATCCACACCGGCGATTGATTTGACGACGAACACGATGTATGTGGTTTCCACGCAAACGAACGCAAACGGAGGGACTTTCCGGCTGAATGCGCTGGACATTACCAGCGGTGCACAGAAATATGGAGGGCCTGTGACCCTTCAAGCGTCGGTTGCAGGTGCGAATGCCACAACTCTGACTACGGCTTGCCTACAGAGGGCGGCGCTGCTGGTAGTGAACGGCAGCGTCTTCATTGGCTTTGGTAGTTGTCACAGTGGTTGGTTGCTGGCCTATGATGAACTGACGCTGGCTCAAACCGGTGTGTTCAATTCCAGTCCAAATCTGTTCGGCGAGGGTCCTTACGCCAGCGCCGGCGGAGTGTGGATGGGCGGCGGCGGACCGGTTGCCGACACTCTGGGAAATATCTACGTTACGACCGGAAACGGCCCTTATGACGGGCTGACTGCATTCGGCGACTCAGTTCTGAAGTTCACCCCCACTCTTCAATTGCTGGACAATTTCACACCTGACGCTTACGCGTATATGAATTGCCAGGATGCCGATCTGGCGGCTGGAGGATTGCTTCTGATTCCCGGAACCACGGAAGCTCTGGCGGGAGGTAAAACGGGCAAGCTCTACCTGGTAAATACAACAAATTTAGGTGGGGAACAGGTAAACGACGCCGGCGCCACTCAGACTCTGTGGTTCGAAGACGATTTGTCCGCGCCGTATCCGGCAAGCTGCACCGATAGCCTGGGAACCCATACAACAGATATCAACTCCTATGAAATTTTCGGAACCGCTGCATACTTCAACGGATCAGTTTATTTGGGGATAACCCCGACCGCTACCGGTGTGCCGGCGGGAATTCGTCAATTCGCATATTCCGGATTATTGACGCAGGGGGCTTACACCGCCAACAGCATTGATGAAGGCAGCTACGGCACCACGCCTTTTATTTCGGCCAGTGGCACGACGAACGGTATTGTTTGGATGGTTGACCACGGGCAGCCGCTGCAAGACCCAAATGGCCAAAGCGCGGCTACGCTTCGCGCTTACGATGCCACTAATCTGGGGGGCGGCGAACTTTACGACAGTGGGCAAAACCCTGCAGACGTGCCCGGATATGGGATCAAGTTCACCTCGCCGATGGTGGCAAATGGCAAGGTATACATCGGAACCGGTCACGACGATGTGACAGTACCGAATCCCCAAGGCGAGGTTGATGTTTACGGATTGAAACCGTGAGCGGGGGATTTCAAATGGAACCGCAGAATCTTCGCACTTGCCGGATGCGAAGACTCTGAGGAAGCTCTCTACCAGCTTGCCCGCGGTTTAAGAAAGCCTAGAGGCTTTCTGTGCCGGTAGGGGTTCGCGGCGAGAAGCGCTCGCGCACGCGGTCGCCGATGTCCTGCACCTTGTCGCTGATCGAGTTGCGAGTCTCCTCGCCACTGGCCGGGGCAAACAGAATCGCCGCGCCCACTCCTACGCCTACTCCCGCTACAAAAGTGAGCACGTTGCGCATGGTGTGATCGGGGCCATTATAAAGATCCTGAGCCTGGCTGCGAAGGTCGGAAACACGGTCGCTGGCCTCGTTGAGGCCGTCGGAGACGCGGTCGCGGACGTCGCCGGCGAACCGGTCGGTTTGGTCCAGAAAGTAGACCGCGGTCTTGAGAATGGACTTAATCAGATTATTCATTGGAATTCACCTCTTGGCACGAATTGGACGTTGATCCAAGTTAGTTGCAGGAAACGGGATAACGGCTTGCGGCGAAGTGAATTTAATACTGGGCAACCCCCTGGATTCCTTGCCTCTGGGAATCGCTGGCCTGGTTGTCCGGTGCAGGAAATCGGCCTAATGAGCGAAGCCCACCCTCAACGGTACTAGCAAAATTGGGTTAGTAAACTTGGGGACTTGCGGGGTTCCCTATTTCCTTTAGATTACGCGTAAGCCTACAAATACATGCACTCCTCCCCTTTACGCCCGTAGGCTGGAGGCCCATGATGTGTCGCAGCACTGTGATTGCAATTTGTACATTCGCTCTGGCCGTTAGCGCGTTTGCGGCAACCCCGCCTGCAACCCCGCCCGCGGATACCCTTAAAGTAGATTATTTTTCGAACGCCAACACGGCACTGGCTCCGGACGGGACCCTGCGCCTTACCAATCCTGGCTCGGCGGGCGGCGGCGTATGCGCTGACGTCTATGTATTCGATGTGAACCAGGAGTTGTCCGAATGCTGCAGTTGTTATCTCTCTCCGGATGGATTGCGAACGCTTTCAGTGAACGTTGATCTGACCAACAATCCACTGACCGGCCATGTACTCACTACCGGCGTGATCAAGCTGGTTTCGAATGTTGCAACCAGCACCGTGTGCCCACTACCCACGAAGATCGTTTCCATTTTCGGCGGAGTGCGCGCGTGGACTACTCACATACAGAATGGCAGCTTCGTGGAAACCGAAGGGGCTTCGCAGGATGCCACGTTGAGCTCAGCCGAGGATAGCAGGCTGAATTCCGAGTGTTCCGGGATCAGCATCTCCGGCAGCGGCAGTGGCGTTTGCACTTGCGGCACAGGGGACGGTACGCTTTAGTTCGCTTTTAAGGAAGGCCTTTGCCAGACAGTTAAACGCTGTCTGGCATTTTTTGTGCGAGTTTTCTTTCAGCGGGACACCGCCTACGCTCCCACTGCACCCTGACTTTGAAATTTTACTTCTACAAGTTTCCGGTCTTCCTCGGATACCTGGAACATGGAGCGCGGCTTCAACTTCATGAAGCTGGCCACAAAGACTTCGGGAATCTGGCCGATACGCGTGTTGTAGGTATTGACGTCATCATTGAAAAACTCGCGGCGGTCAGCGATGCGCTCTTCCAGTTCGCTGATGCGGGTTTGCAGCTTGAGAAAATTTTGGTTAGCCTTGAGCTGCGGGTAATTCTCGGCGATTGCAAAGAACCCACGCAGCGCGCCGGTCATCATCAGATCGGCCTGGGCTTTTTGCTTGATGCTGGCCGCGCTTATGGATGCCGTGCGAGCCTGCACAACCGCCAGCAGGGTTTGCTGCTCGTGCTGCATGTATCCTTTGACGGTTTCCACGAGGTTGGGGATTTCGTCGTGGCGCTGCTTGAGAAGCACATCGATGTTGGCCCACGCGCGGTCGTTGTCATTGCGCAGACGTATCAACTCGTTGTAAAGAATGACCGTATAGACGAGCACTCCCACCGCAAACAGCAGAAGAGCCGCGCCCTGAATGACCCCTGCGCCCATCTTTGCTTCCTCGGTTATATCGTAAGGCTTGCGACGCCTGCTTCAAGTGAAGCAACAGATTGAGCGATACGCAAGTAACTGACGGGGCAGCGCCCAAGGTCACACAACAGGGCAATAAAAAGGCCGGGCCCGAAGACCCAGCCTTTTTCGCACACCAACAATGACTACGGCTTGTGAGGCGTCAGATCGCAGGCACTCTTCACCTCACCCAGATTCAATCCGCCGGGCGAAAATTCGGAGATCTGCGGGCCAGTTCTCGTCCTCACTTCCAAATTGAACAATTCCGCGCCGATCACGCCGCGAACTGTGCCTTTGTCCATGGAGAGAAAACGGCCTCTCACCCAATTCCAGCCCTTGTGATCATGGCTTCCATCGATGCGGACCATGACTTCCATTTTCGGCTGACCCCAGAATCCGGGATAGTCGGGCCGGCCCAACCGGCTGCCGAGATTGAAATCGGCATACTCATATTTGCCATTGGTGCAGGCTATTTCGATCCGCGGTTTGTAATCGGGGTCCTGGCGAAGATAATTGTTCGATAGAAGTTCGAAGCGGACTTTTTTTGCGCCGGTCATTTTGTCTTCCGAGCGAAACTCCATCCACTTTCCCCCGGCGCTAACGCCGTCCTGTTCGTCCTGATTAGGACTCATCGCGCCATCTTGCGCAAATAACGACATAGCCATCAAAACCAATCCGGTGACGATGGCGGCCGCGGCCAGTCCAAAGCCCTTCTTATTCTGAAACGAGTGCAGTGCTTTCAAGGTTTCCTCCCACGCAAAACATCCTTACATATTGAACCCTAAAAACGGAGAAGAGTTGCACGAGATGGTTCCGCTAAGTAGATAGCGAATACAAGGCGAATTTTACTTCATGAAATGTGAAGAGTCAGTGGGTATCGATTTTTAAATCGATATAGACCTGAGGGCGGTCATCGAACTGGCTGACGGAGCGCGTGTCGCTCTTGCGGTTATTGAACTGAGCGTAGACTTCATAATCGACATTGGTCAGTCCGGGAAAGCGATACCCACCCTCCTGTCCGACGATGTAAGACTTTACCTCATGCGAACGGGTATTGGTTAGATAAACAACTGCGCCGACAACGGGATTATCCTGCGGATCAAGCACTTTTCCGGAGAGCAGCCGGCCTTGCTGCTTATCTTTTTTATCGAAGGCGTTGCTGTTGGCCGCACAGAGAACAAGCAAGAGTGCGCAAGCAATCAGGGAGACGTGCCGGGAAGACACTCGGGGAATCATGCGGAGTCTGGTTCCTCTTCCTCATCTGCCGCAATACTAATGGGCGAGATGCAAACCGATATCGACGCGTTCATCATACTCCACATGCACAGGAACCTCTTCGACTAGATGCAAGGGCTGCCCATCTTGCGCCTTTACCCCCTTGAGGTCGGCGCCGACGATGTAGTCATTTTTAGCCGCGACCACGCGCAAGGCAAACTCGCCCCGATGATCGGAATAAAGCTCCCACCGGGGCTTCTTTTCGGCGGCAAGGCGAATCTTAACTTTAACGCCGTAAGCAGGATGTTGATCCGGTCCCCAGACGGTGCCGAAGATGAGGGCGTAAGGGTCCGACGGCTTAAGCTTTTTTGGCCCGGCAGACGCATGGGCTGGCAAGACGTGCGGATCCGAAATAGTGCAGACAAAAAAAACCAGCAGGCAAAAAGAAAAACGGCGCACAGACAGAAAATGACGGGAGCCGCTAATCGTCACTGTCCTCGGTCTCCACTTCCTCTTCCTCGTCCACATACCCTTCTTCAACGGCCTTCAACTCCAGCGGGCTGACAGTGATCACTTCGAAATCCGTGCCACACTCGGGACAAGAAACAATTTCGCCTTCATCGACGTCTTCTTCTTCCACATCCAAATTAGTTTCGCATTCAGGACAAAGAACCATGATTCCTCCACTCCCCATTCCGTAACCTCGTTAGATACCCTTGATAATATTTAGATTCTTCCACGCCGAAGGTCAAGAGGGGCGAGGCTGTAGGGAGTGGGATTTATAATTTGGCGGCAAGCGCCGCTGACCTTGACATTTCGTTCGCCGGAGTCTAGATGATTTTTCCTCGGAAGAAAATTTGGCTGCCCTTGGCCGCCGCACTGATTCTCATACTTTCTTCTGCTTCGCTCGCAAGCCCTGCCGAGAATTCGAAAACGCCGGAGAACAGCGTGGCAGATTCCATGGCCGCGGATGCGAAGATTGCGGCCGCACTGCATCAGATTTCGCCCGAGCATATTCGAGGGAATATTGAAAAGTTGGTGAGCTTTGGAACCCGCGCGACGATTTCAGCGCAGGATGCAAGCGCGATTGCTTCGGGACGCGGAGTCGGTGCGGCGCGGGAGTGGATCAAATCGGAATTCGAGCGCTACTCGAAAGATTGTAGCGGCTGCCTGGAAGTGAAGACGGACACATTTACCGAACCCGCCGCGGAGCGAATCCCGCAGCCTACGCAAATCACGAATGTTTATGCGATTTTGAAGGGCTCCGACCCTGAGAATGCCAAACGTATGGTGCTGGTCACTGGCCATTACGATTCGCGCAACAGCGACACGTTTAATGTGAAGGATGACGCGCCCGGTGCGAACGACGATGGCAGCGGAACCGCCGTCAGCCTGGAATGCGCGCGTGTGTTAAGCAAGCTGAAGTTCCCAGCGACAATTATTTTCCTGACCGTGGCGGGCGAAGAGCAAGGGCTGAATGGAAGCTTGCACTTCGCAAAAAATGGCGAAGGAACAAGGTTGGAATATCGAAGCGGTTTTGAATAACGATATTGTTGGCGGAGATAAAAGCGTCGAGCAGGATCATGCGGTGGTGCGCGTGTTTTCTGAAGGATTACCCGCGGCCGCTTCGGATCAGGATATCCGGCGTATTCGCGGGCTAGGCGGCGAGAATGATTCCGCGTCGCGCCAGTTGGCCCGTTACATCTCCGATATAGGCCGCGCCTATGATGCGGGCGTGAAACCAGTGCTTGTATTCCGGGTGGACCGCTATCTGCGCGGCGGCGATCATTATTCGTTTAATCAGGAAGGTTTCACCGCGGTGCGTTTCACGGAATTCCGCGAAGACTTTCACCATCAGCATCAGAATATCCGCACCGAAAATGGAATTGAATATGGCGACTTGCTGAAGTTTGTGGACTTCGATTACATCTCACATGTGGCGCGGCTGAATGCGGCAACGCTGGCTTCGCTGGCCTCGGCCCCGGCGCCTCCGGCGAATGTACATATGCTGGCCAAAGATCTGGAGAATGATTCGACGCTCACGTGGGGCAGTTCGCCCGGCGGACTGGCTTCCGGCTACGAGATTTTGTGGCGCGCCACATCCAGCCCGGAATGGGAGCACGTGGAAAAAGTGGGCAATGTGACCCGCACAACTTTGAAACTTTCGAAGGATAATGTCATCTTTGCAGTCAGGGCCGTGGACGTACAGGGACACCGCAGCTTGCCGGTTGTGCCTACGTCCGAACGTTAGTTGTGCGCGCCCAGCAACCTGATACCATAGACATGAATTTCTTCCCTTCATCCGATTGAGGCTCCTGCCGTGCCCATGAATCGCGGACGTACGATCTCGTTGAGCCTGCCTCCGTTCACGCGCTGGGTGAAGCGGCTGATTCTCATCTATGCCGGCATCTGTTTCCTGATGGCCTTGTTTCAGTGGCTGTTTCCCTATGGCCGCCAATGGAGTCTTGTCTACCTCGGATTGATTCCGCAACTTGTAGTGCACGGATACATCTGGCAACTGATCACGTATTCGTTCCTGCATCTGCAGATCATGCATTTGCTCTTCAACGCGCTGGCGTTGTGGATGTTCGGCTCCCAACTGGAAAGCGATTGGGGATCGCGGCGCTTCCTCGAGTACTACTTCTTTTGCACCGTGGCTGCGGCCTTGACCACCGTGGCGATGAGCTACACGCACATTTTGGGGTTGTCGCCGAGCATTCCAACAATTGGTGCTTCGGGCGGAATCTACGGGTTGCTGGTTGCATTCGGCGTGCTCTATGGCGAGAGCGAACTCATGATGTTCCCGCTGCCCTTCATGATTAAGGCGAAGTATTTCATCTGGGGCATCGTCTTTCTGACATTGATTGGCGCCATCCAGGAAACCGGCGGCGTGGCAAACTTTGCGCACCTTGGCGGATTACTCTTCGGCTATCTCTATTTGAAATTTCTGCCGCGTAAAGGGATCATGCTTTCGACCTCCGAGCGCTACTTCAGCATGAGGAACGAATATTACCGCTGGAAGCGGCGGCGCGCGGCGAAGAAGTTTGAAGTCTATATGCGGCAGCATGACCGCAAGGTGGAGTTCGACGAACACGGAAATTATATTCCGCCGGATGACGGTCCGCGCAAAGGCAATGGTGGGTCGAAGTCAGGGTGGGTGAATTAAGGGCTTGCCACGGATTTCGCGGATCGAATGCTCGTGAATGCGCGGCGTGACACCCCAACGTTTTCAACTTCCAAAAAATAAGTTGAATTCTGCCAGCACTTTCGGTGGCAACTCTGCGGCTTTTGCTTTTCCTTTGAATCCCAAATCGTGGCCAGCGCCTTCAATCACCATCAGCTTCGCTGGGCCTTGAATCAGCTTTAGAGCCTGCTCGAGTTCTGGAATTGTGCCGAATGGGTCGCGTGTACCATGCGCGAAAAGCGCGGGCGTTCGCAGGTTAAGAAAATGCTGGGTACGCAGTTGCGCTGGCTTGCGGGGCGGATGCAGGGGATATGACATCAGAAGGAGTCCGGCAATCGGGCCGCTTTCTTTTTCCTGCTCGGCGCACAACATGCTGGCTTGCCTTCCGCCGTAGGAGTGGCCACCGAGAAAAACGGAGCCACTCACTAAATTCTTGACTGCATTGACCGCATTCTTCAGCCCTTCGCGGTCGCGTTTGGCTTCGCCCGGACCCGGCGGACCATACGGGCGATCCTGCCGGTAAGGCAGATCGCAACGAAGAACGAGAAACCCCGCGCCTGAAAAACACTCGGCCATCGCTATCAGCAGCGGAGCCTGGCAATTCGAGCCCGAGCCGTGGGTGAGGACAAGGCCTTTTCCGTTGGGATGCGCCGGATAGTGAAGCAATCCGCGAACAAAAGGATCGGACAAGATATCGGTAAAAACCCGGGGACTCGATTCCGCCGACATACTTATACGCCGATCTCTTCCAACTTCTCGTAGACTTTCAAAATTTTAATTTCGTTTCCCAGACGCGCCCAGCAGCGCAGCAGTTCGGGATCTTCCAAAGCCGTGGCGCGTGCCTGCTCCGAGTTCCAGTAGCGCAGCAGAACATATTGGGATTCACTGGTGCGATAAAGCAGGTCGCGGCCATACTGTTTGCGGGCGACGATGGCATTGAGTTCGCCGATGGTCGCAAGCGAAGCCTCTTCCATGCCTGGAACCGGTTCCCAGATTGCCATGGATAGGTACGCCTGCGACATATGCGGCGATTATAGCTTCTTGGAAGCTTTACCGTTGGAAGCTCTGCCGCGCTGGCCTTTCGCGACAACAGCGGCTGTGGCTTCCTCTCGAGTGACCGAGTGCAAACGCATGAAATTAGTAGAACCAGAAGATTGGCGGGTGCCTGCGACTACGCCTAAAACATCGCCGGGCTTGATCAGACGCCGGTTCAGCAGCTCCCGTTCCGCGACGTGAACCATCTCCTCCGCCGAGAGGCCTGGCATGCATTTCATGGGATGCTCGCCCCAGTAGAGATTGGTGCGCTGGGCAACGGTTGCGTTGGGAGTGAAGGCGTAGATGGCGGCTTGCGGACGATATTTGGAGATCATGCGGGCCGTGTTGCCGGTTTCGGTGAAAATGGCGATCGCGCCCATGGGGAGATCTTCGGCCGCGTGGGCAATCGATTCGCAGATGGTCTCAGCGATCGATAAACCTTCGTGATCGCGGCGGCGGCGTTGGGTGAACTCGGTCATATTGCTTTCAGCTTCGACCACTATACGTGCCATCATGGCGACCGCTTCGCGCGGATAGCGGCCGCTGGCAGTTTCAGCGGAGAGCATGACCGAATCGCTGCCATCGAAGATCGCATTGGCCACGTCGCTGGCTTCGGCACGCGTGGGGCGCGGGTTTTCGACCATCGATTCGAGCATTTGCGTCGCGGTGATGACGGGCTTGCGCCACGCAGCGCATCGGCGGATGACATGCTTCTGAATGATGGGGACTTTTTCCGGGGCCATTTCCACGCCTAGATCGCCGCGCGCTACCATGATGCCGTCAACCGCTTCGAGAATTTCTTCGAGGTGATCGATGGCCTGCGGTTTTTCCAGCTTGGCGATGAGAGGCGTGTCGCTGCCCAGGCTGCCGACGATTTGCCGCACCATATTCACGTCGGCGGCGGAGCGCACGAAAGAGAGCGCGACCATGTCGACTCCGTGCTTAAGGCCGAATTCCAGATCTTTGCGGTCTTTTTTGGTCAGCGCCGGGATCGATAATGCGGTGCCGGGAAGGTTTATGCCTTGATGTTCGCCCAGCGATCCCCCATTTAATACGTCGCAGACTACATCTTTTCCGCGGATGGTACGCACGCGCAATTCGATCAGCCCGTCGCGCAGGAGAATGCGTGCGCCGGCCGTTACTTCGCGGGCGAGATCGGGAAAGGTGGTGGAGATGCGGGTGGGCGTGCCGGCTATGTCGCGGGGAGTAATTACGACGGTTGTGCCGCTTTTCAGGATGATTGGTTCGTGGCGCTCCAGGCGTCCGGTGCGGATTTTAGGGCCTTGCAAATCCTGAAGAATACAGACGGTCCGGTTTTCTTTTTCAGCGGCTGCGCGCAGTCGTTCGATGTTGCGGGCGTGATCTTCGTGCGTGCCGTGAGAGAAATTAAGGCGGGCGACGTCCATGCCGAGGCGAAGCATATCGCGCATGGCGGCTTCGGAGTGGCAGGCAGGACCGATGGTGCAGATGATTTTGGCGCGGCGAGAGACTGAGACAGAAGCTCCTGCATTAGCGGGTGTTTGAATCTTTTTCAATTTCGCTCCGGTCTCAAAGGGAATATAGGTAGGTTACAACATCCGCTTTAAATCATCGGCTATTGGGATGAATACGGAGAGTATTTTGCCGAGAATTTTTCAGTTGCGCGAACTATCTTTTCCCGAAGTGATTTAGCGATCCGATATTGCCTTTGCAGGGTTGAGGCACGCTGGTTCGCTCACCTTACAGCAGCGCGCGGGGGCCGCTGATCGCGATCAACTCTTTTCCCAGCATCGCCCGCGGGAAAAGCATGGCGTTGAATTCAGCGCCGACCAGCACCACCAGGGAAACCATATACATCCAGACTAGCAACGCGATGGCTGCGCCGAGCGAGCCATAGATGAGGCTGTAATCGGCATAGTGCTGCAAGTACCAGCCGAAGAGCAACGTGGAGGAGAACCACAGTCCGGTGGCGAGTGTCGCGCCGGGGATGACGCTATGCCAGGGCTGCGTGCGCGGCACGGCGTTGTGATAGATGAGAGCTATGACCGCGATGCTCGTGAGCGTGGCGATAATCCAACGAATGCACGCCCACAGGAGCAAGATGTATGGGCTGAATTCGCGCGCGGTGTAGAACAGGATGGTGGTTTCGATTTTGCTGCCGAAGGCGACCAGCAGCGTGGAGAACGTCATGGGAACCAAAGCGAAAACGACCAGCAGAAATGAGATCAGGCGTTCTTTTACCAGGCCCCAATCTTTCGGCAGCTCGTAACAGCGGCGGAAACCTTCCATCCAGGAAACCATGACACCAGAGGCGGTCCACAGTGTCAGCAGGGAAGCTGTAAACAGCAGGCTCACTGGACGCTGGGCCGCGCCGCGCATAAAGTTCATTGCCGTGTTAGCGCCCGCCGGCAGAATGCGCGACAGTGCGTAAGAAATTTCGCGCAGGTAGGGTGCGCCATTGCGCGACGTGGCCAGTATCGAACCCAGGACGAGCAGAGCCGGGAAAAAAGTAAGGATGGCAGAATAAGCCGACGCTTTGGCGATGGAAAAGGCGTCGTGCTGGAAAGCACGCCAGACAGCCAGACGCATTAGACGAAAAAAGCGGAGCATGGCTGGACCTAGCTTAGGGCGAGGGACGGCGGGTTGCAATGAGGGAAGCGGTACAGGTTCCTCGATTGGCAATCGCTGGGCGTGGACATGCATTGTTATATATATGGGTTGCCGTCGTCTTAAGCAGAGTTGCCGTGGGCGAAGCTGGCGGCAGTCGAAATATCTCTTAACGCGGCAGCACCCTTGCTTATAGGGATCCTTCGACTGCGCGGATGCTTCTCTTTGCGAATCATCCGCTCCGCTCAGGATGACAAATTATAAAGATTGCAAATAGTTCGGGGGCGAACTAATTCGCCCCCGGTGATTACTCTTGTTGGACTTACTCCGCTGCCAGTTCCTCGGTTTCGCCCTCGTGACGCATCATTTCGAGAGCGCGTTCGGCCTCTTCGTAGGCTGCCGAGACTTCCGCCTGTACCTTGGCCGCGGCCTCTTCCATCTCTGGCGAGAGGCGCACGTTGCGGTAATACTCCATGCCGGTTCCGGCAGGGATGAGGCGGCCGACGATGACGTTCTCTTTCAGGCCGCGCAGGTGATCGACCGCGCCTTGAATCGAGGCTTCGGTGAGCACACGCGTGGTCTCCTGGAACGACGCCGCCGAGATGAACGAGTCGGTGGAGAGCGAAGCTTTCGTGATGCCGAGGAGTAGCGGGCGTCCGGTAGCCGGCTTGCCGCCTTCCTTTATCACGCGCTCATTCTCCTCGCGGAAGCGGAACTTATCCAGTTGCTGCTCCAGCAGGAACGTGGTGTCGCCCACGTCCTCGACCTTCACCCAGCGCATCATCTGGCGGACGATTACTTCGATGTGCTTGTCCGAGATGTTGACGCCCTGCAAGCGGTAGACTTCCTGGATTTCATTCACCAGGTAAGACTGCAGCTCTTTTTCTCCGAGTACAGCGAGGATGTCGTGCGGGTTGAGCGGGCCGTCCATCAGCGGTTCGCCTGCTTTCACGCGCTCGCCTTCCTGCACGTTGATGTGAACGCCGCGCGGAACGGAATACTCTTTTTCCGTGCCGTTATCGGCCTGCACATACAGTTTGCGCTGACCCTTCGAGACTTCACCGAACTTCACCGTGCCATCGATTTCGCTGATGACCGCGGTTTCATGCGGCTTGCGGGCTTCGAACAGCTCGACTACGCGCGGCAGACCACCGGTGATGTCCTTGGTCTTGGTGGTCTCGCGCGGAATCTTTGCCAGCACGTCTCCCGGGAAAACCGTGTCGCCGTCCTGCACCATAAGGTGAGCGCGGGAAGGCATGAGGTAGCGCTTGTTGCCCTTGCCCTTGATCACGATAGCGGGCTGGCGCTTCTCGTCGGGCGAGTCGCCCACTACGTGCCGCGACAATCCGGTGACCTCGTCCACTTCTTCGTGCAGCGTGACGCCTTCCTGCAAGTCTTTGAATTGCGCGGTGCCGCCGATTTCGGTGAGGATGGCGAAGGTATACGGATCCCATTCGACCATGACCTTGCCGAGCTGCACCTGATCGCCGTCATTGACCTTAAGCTTAGCGCCGTAAATTACGGAGTAGCGCTCGCGCTCGCGGTTCTTCTCGTCCACAATCGCGATCGAACCCTGGCGGTTCATGACAACTAAATCGCCTGACTTCGATTTCACGGTCTGCAATCCGATGAAGCGCACCGTGCCGTTGTTTTTGGCATCGAGGCGCGACTGCTCAGAAACTCGAGACGCCGTGCCGCCGATGTGGAAAGTACGCATGGTGAGCTGCGTTCCCGGCTCGCCGATCGATTGCGCGGCGATGACTCCAGTGGCTTCGCCGAGTTCAACCAGCCGTCCAGAGGCCAGATTGCGGCCGTAGCACATGACGCAAACGCCGCGCTTCGATTCGCAGGTGAGCACCGAGCGAATTTTCACGCGCTCGATACCGGCAGCCTGGATCGAAACCGCGAGTTCTTCGGTGATCTCATTGTTGATGTCGACGATCACGTTGCCGTCGTAGTCTTTGATCTTCTCGAGCGAAACGCGACCCACAATGCGGTCGCGCAACGGCTCGATAATTTCGCCGGCTTCGACGATTCCCTGCACGTAGATGCCATCCACCGTGCCGCAATCGTATTCGCTGATGATGACGTCCAAATTATCGAGCCGTTG